>Ga0209212_1000336_pt1 | contig 94249 bp, 90 predicted proteins | sample RifGroC2_FD_183996 | JGI IMG/M metagenome (GOLD analysis project Ga0209212, IMG submission 183996) | Groundwater microbial communities from Rifle, Colorado, USA - Groundwater C2 (SPAdes) (version 2) | ecosystem: Environmental > Aquatic > Deep subsurface > Groundwater | place: Rifle, Colorado...
AAAGACGACACCAAGGGGCTGGCATGAACTTAATGACCCCGATGATGAAAGTTCAAGATTATGTTCTCAAAAATCTAATCCACAATGGAAACTTAACTGTGATACAATACAATTTTTGACAAATTCGAATCGTTGATACTATAATTACCTCCTTTAACAACAACCATATGCCATTATCAGAAGGACCACGCGAGATTGATGAAGATAAAATGCATGCATTTTTTAAGGAAAATCCAGGTGCCAGGGACGCATTCGCAAATCTTGTGCAATATCCGCCTTGCAAGTTTGACGCTCATCAAAGATTCAAACTTCCTGAAATATTGGCGTACCTTAAAGAAAGAAATGCCGGAATGGAGACGGGATTCAGGGAGCTTGTTGAGATGTTTAAACCCGATCAAGAAACGGCAGAAGCAATTTGGGAGACATTAATCTTGATTGATGGCGCAATTTCACAAGCTTCGCTAAACATGCAGCTGGAAGCGGCTAATAAGTTTAAGCCAGGTAATTTTGACGAAAGTAAATTACAGGGCGCGTCACAAATGAGAAGAATTTTCGAATTAACCGGCAGTATGCCTTATTGGATGCATGGAAGAGGAATACCGCAACGAGATCAGCTTGATAATGAATATGGACCTTTTATGGCAGGAACAATTGCTGAGGAAGTTAGGAATTTAGTGGAAGGACTTTTAGAAAACGGACAGGTTGATAGATTTGGCCCCGACGGTAGTTATGATACGGGCGAACCCGCAACTTTAGACAACTTGCTGGAGAATCCGGATTGGATTTCAGGGATATTGAAAGATGAAGCAATTGCGAGTGACGAGTATTATGGGGGAAATTAGAGTGAAAATTTAAACTTTAATCTTGCGCTGGTTTTGATGGCGCATTCCTTTACAAATCCCTTCTTTTATGCTATAATTTTATATTATGGATGCACAAAAATTGCTAAAATTAGGGCTTCAGCAAATTCTTGCCGAGCAAGAGCAGGGACTGCTTGCTGTTCAGGAATCTGAAAAAAACTTCAAGCTCTTCACAAGAAAAGCTGATGAATTTGTAGATAAAAAAGAAGAAAAATCCAAGATGAAAGACTTGGATGATTTAATCAAACAAGCATGAGCCCGGTATTTGAAACAGGAAATAACGGTAGGGATAAACCGAAAGCTGCAGCAGGAGAGGCGTCGAGAAGCGATGCGTTTGGAGAGAGTATGTCGGTTTTTGATAAAGTAGAAGCCATAACTGCAATGCTTAAAAAAGAAATTCTAACGAATGCAGAGAGAGGGCGCGTGCAAATATTTCTCGAAGAAATAAACGACGAAATGAAGAAACGTGAAGGAAAAGTCGAATCTTTTTTTAGAGATGATGTTATGAAAAGGCTTAAAGCATTGTTTCCAAAGAATCCAATCGTTGCTGAAATGGCAAAGGGCGGGGGTATGGCGGATAAGGTGGATCTTTTAGTCGACGGTAAAGAGGCTTTTCAAAGAATAATCGAAAACATAAGAACAGCGAAAACGATTTATATTAATATTTTTCTCTGGAGGGATGATAAAACCGGAAACGAGGTCGCGAGAGAGCTCTTGAAAGCGGCTGATAGAGGAGCAAAAATAACGATTGTAAAAGATGCCGTAGGCGGAGTTTTTGAATATGCTGAAAAAGGTAAGCAAAGTTTTTTTCATAAAGCAGGGCTTGGTTTGGGGCTTAAATTCAAGTCCGACAGAATTGATGGATTTTACACAAATCAAGATGAGGCAACGTCTAAAGAGCAAAAAAGCAATGACCTGGCAAGCAAACTTAGGAATCATCCAAATATTACTTATATCGAAGGGGAGAGGAATGATCATTCAAAATATTATATTTTTGACGGAAAAACGGTTATTACAGGCGGAATGAACATTGGCGATGAGTACGCGAGTGGTGAATTCCACGATTATATGGTGGAATTTTCCAGTCAAACTATGGCTGATAGGCTATTAAAAGGAGAAGGGCTATCGGGAGAAGAGATGGGTCGTTCGGCCGATGTGGATTTTGTATTCAATAAAAAATCTAATGCGGGCAAAGAGTTTGAAATCAAGCCTAAATTCCTTGAGCTATGCAAAAAAGCCAAGAATAATATGACAATTGAAATGGCTTATTTTGGAGACGAGGATGTAACGAATGCAATAATAGAAACCGCAAAAAGAGGTATAAGGGTTGATATTATTTTGCCTAAAACTGCAAACGTCGGGGACGATTTAAATAAAAGAGTAATTGAGAGAATATTGGAAGAAACCGGAGGTAACAATTTAAGTATTTATTTTTATCCGGGAATGGTTCATGGAAAACTAATTAACGTGGATGGTGAATATACGTTTATGGGCTCAGCAAACTTGAATAATCAGGGTACGAAAGAGTTATCCGAAACAAACATTTTTGTTGCCGACAAAGATTGTAAATTCACGTCAGAAGTGACGAGACAGCTTAAAGAAGATAAAGCTAAAAGCGGGGTAATTCATTCTCCTCCGTCTATTACTTACGATAAAGTAAGGGCGCAATTGGAGAGCATGGCCTGAGAGGTTGAATTTTCTCTATTTTTCTGCTTTAATTATATGCGCATAAACATCACTCTTCACAATACTATCATTTCATGTTATAATATAATCAAATGAATACAGTTTCACACGCACTTATAGGTTATGCCGCATCGTCCATTATCTTTGGGCCGGAAATTGCTCGAGATAATATCATGCCTATTATTTTGGCATCAACGGCAATGGATGTTGACCATATTTTCTATTTTATAAAGCACATTAAGCCGGTTATTAAACAGGCTAAAACCGGTCATACAACTCCAAATTTGCAGGGGATTTTTCATAGAGTTCATTCGCAATTAATTTTTATGTTGCTGATGATGGTTTTGTCTTTTTTTATAGATACAACGCTTGTGAGAATAATTTGTTTTAATGTGTTTTTACACATGGGAATGGATGCGCTTATCGATTGTTATTATCACGCGTTTAAGCCATTTTCGCCTAATTTGCTTTCAATAAGAATTTTTGGTGATAAAAAGATGAGAATTATTGCGGATATAATTTCCGTGCCGGTATTAACATTTATTTTATGGGTCATTTAATGCAAAAATCAGCGCACATGCTTGCGATCGCGGTCGATTTGAAAAAGCATAAAGAAAGAGCCATTAGGGCCGGTGCGATTCCGCGCATGCTTTCTGCTGCTACAATTATTTTTGGGATAATTTTTGCGGTTACTATAAAATCGTATTTTGCGGCTTCAATTCAGGCTTTAATCATGTTGAATATAGCGGACTTCGCAGGATTTATTCTTTTGAAAAATAACAATCAAACAAAATTATATGCGGACAGAATAGCCGAGGCGATCATGTTTTCCGTTATGCCGTTTCCTTGGTATGGACTTGTCGCAATAAATTTTATGCTTACGATTATGAAAGTTGAGGCATTCAAAAAAACGCCAATCATTCCGTTGAAATTGGTATTTTTGATTTACATAATCTTTACATTAATATAAAATCAACGCATATGGCAGATCAATCATACAATCCGGCAAATCCACAAGGAGGACAACCACAAAATGGTCAACCAATGGGCGGGCAATTTCAAGGACAACCACAAGGCGGACAGCCAGTTGGCGGTCAGCCAATTCCGCAACAACAAAGACCGGCGCCACAAGCTCCACAGGCTCCGATGGGCGGACAATACGCGGCTACACAACAACCATATCCGGCGCAACCTTATCCCGCACAACCGGCTCCCGGTCAACCACCGATGGGTGGCCAATATGCAGCACCAGTTGGCGGTCAGCCATACGGCGCATATCCACCAGCGGGAATGCCTGGCGCAGGAATGCCACCGGCAGGCCAATTCGGAGGCGCAGTTCCAGGCGGAGCGTTTCCACCAGCAGGCGCATTTCCACCGGGCGGTCAATTTGGCGGGCCAACTCCACCACCTGCACAACCTGAAGATAAAACTCCTGCGAACTTTCAACTTGGCGCAAAGCTTCCAAAAGTTTTAAATATTCCGGTTCCAAAACATGAATTAAAATTTGATGAGCAATACTTTTTACGACTTCTCGCAGGCTCGATCTCTCTTACAAAAGACGAAAAAAAGAGAATTGTTGAATCAATTCCAAAGCTGAGACAAGCTCAAGTCGACGAACTCGTAAAGATTTTTGAAGACGAAAAAAAGAAATTTGCGGAACTCAGCAAAAAATACACAGAACAGCTTGAAAAGCTTGCGCAAAAGCATTTTGAAGACTGGATGGACTTGGAAAATTCATATAAATTGCAGAAAAAATCCGTCGAAGACGATCAAAAAGCCGAGGAAATTCGAAAGAAACTCGGACTCGCTTAGTCTTCTTAATTTAACCCTCATACAATGAAAAAACTGGTAGTAATTATTTTGATTGCAGTTATGATTTTTAGCGTTGTCGCTTTTGTGCCGGGCGTCATGACGCCGGTGCAAGGGGAGCAGCAAGCGCAGGAGCAAGCGAATTAAAATTTTGTCAATTTTTCCGTGAGCTTAATCGGTTTTATCGAATTCACGAGCGATTTATCCGGCGACGTGTGAACTTTTATATAATTCGGCGTCCAGCCAACGCTTTTTTCTTCAAATAAAACGTCGTACGTTTTGCCGAGTTGAGATTTGATGAATTTTTTAGAAAGTTGTTCGCTTAAATTTCTGAGAGTTTTTGCACGCGATTTTTTTACGCGTTCATCAATTTGATTTGGCATAATGCTCGCAGGCGTATTTTTTCGCTTGGAGTAGGGGAAAACGTGGATTTTTGAAAATCCGATTTTTTTGCAAAGTTTCACGGTTTCTTTAAAATCTTTTTCACTTTCGCCAGGAAATCCGACAATCACATCGGTTGTAATTCCTGCATCCGGCGCAAATTTTCGAATCATTCTGCACGCTTTTTCAAATTTTTTCGTATCATATTTTCTGCGCATTATTTTTAGGATTTTATCTGATCCGGATTGCAGAGGCAGGTGAATGTGTGCGCAGAATTTCTTATCTTTAAGCAGTTTCGCGAATTTTTCATTAACGCTTTCAGGCTCCATGGAGCTGATGCGTAGGCGCGGAACATTGATTTTATTAAGTATCACGCCGATCAAATCCGCAAAATCAAAATTGCCTCCGTCCCCAGACCTCCAACTCGTGATATTTATTCCCGTCAAAACAATTTCCTTAAATCCAAGCGCAACTTTCTCTTTTATTTGATTTAAAATTTCTTTCATCGGATAACTCTTCTCGCGTCCGCGCACAAGCCGAATCGCACAATATGAACACGAATTATTGCAGCCATCTTGGATTTTTATAACAGCGCGCGTGCGAGAAAGCGCCACCTCCGCATTTAAGTTTTGAGCTTTAAGTTGTGGCTTTGACTTTTGACCTTTGAGCTTTGAGTTTATTTCGTCTATTTCGCCCGCAAATTCCACCTCTTCCATATTTTCATAAAACTTTTTATCCGCACGAACACTGCATCCAAAGACATAAATCTTTGCTTTTGGATTTGCATTTTTTATAGCGCGAATCGCTTGCCGCGATTTTTTATCCGCGTCATTCGTGACACTGCAAGTATTCACAATAACAATTTCCGCATCGAAATTTTTCGTAGAATTTTCCGTCTCGCACAAAAATCCGGCTTTCATAAGCCGTTCAAGAAGCCGATCCGACTCCGCCCGATTTGCTCTGCACCCCAATGTTTTAAATGCAATTTTCATAATGGTTTTTTCGCAAATTCCGCGCTAATTTTATGAACGCGCTTGCGATTATAGCATTCTCGGTCTAAAATAACATTTAGAATTTAAAACCCTTCACAATGAAAAACAAATTTCTATTCACAGCCTTGGTTTTCGCACTCGTCGCAACTTTATCTTTAACCGGTTGCGCAAAAAGCTTGACGCCGGAAGAGCAAGTGCAGCAGACATTAGATGCGCAGACGTTACAAAAAGCAATGACATATCAAAACGCAGAATTGTGCACAGCCATTAAAGATTCAACAGTCAAGCAAGTATGCGAAACGACTGTTAAAGAACAAAAATTAGAAAAGGAAATAGTTGAAACAAAGGACGTTTCAAGATGCGCAGAGCTATCAGTTGACAGCCTCAAGCAGCTTTGCTGGATGGAAGTAAAAGCAAAAATCGCAGCCGCGAAAAGCAAAGAGCAGATGCACCAAGAGGTTATAGATAAAAATGATTTGCTTAAACAGATAGTTGAAGCAAAAGATGTTTCAAAATGTACACAGCTAGAGGACTTATATTGGATCAATGTTTGTAAGCAAGATATAAGCGCGGCTTCAAGCAAATGATCATTTCCTTAAGCACACGGTTGTGAAGCTGATGTTCTGATCTTTAGCGGTAGCATACACATTATATTCGCAAGTGTTATTAACTGGCTTTAATTTAAAAACCAATACTTTACCGTCAGCATGTTCATAGCCACATGACATTATAATTGCATTTGGTCCGCAATTTGTTGTACTTCCAGAATGTGAACCTGTCGTTCCAAGTATCGCAGTGTTAGGGTACACATCAGTATCAATATAAGGTGTTGTGAAAGTTAAAGGATCGCCTGGTCCAGCTCCAACGTTTTCATTATTTCTGTATAATATTTTATCAACTCCGGTTGTGAGTGATCCATCGAGCATTATATTACCATCAGCTTTTTGAGCAGTGTTGTGCCTAACATATAAATCATCAAACACGGTCGTTGGAATATTTACAAGAGAGCCACTAGCGTATTTTTCAGTAGTATTGGTGATATAAACATTGTCGCTATCGGGGTGACCGGCCATGTCTTCGTTTTTCATAAAAATAGATCCATTGGTGCCAACGCTAGCAGAGAAATACCCAAGACCTGCATGTATTATTCCATCAAATAAATTTGACGTGAGATCTGTTGATAGATTAAGGTTTTGTGCCCTTACGGTTCCCGTTACGTCTAAGGGGTCATCTACCGTTACCTTACCGTCGTTTGGGTTTACACCGGTCGTATTTTTAATAGTATTTTGAGCATCGATAACTCCGGTTATAGTTAAGCCGTCATCAATTTTAACAGGCTTATCGGTAGGATCTAGATTTTTCACAACTCCTCGTGCATCAATATCCTTATTTACCTGTAATATGTCATCTACAATAACGGGATATGTATCCCAATTATTTAGTGTTCGTATTGCACCAAGTAAATTTAAATCATTATCAATTTTGATAGGTTTATCGCCAGGTTCTGAGTTTTTTATTGAACCTTGTATATCGATGCCATTAGTTACATTTAAACCTTCGGGATCGTCAATTTTGACAGGCATCGCAACGCCACTGGATATAAGTGGATTTACTATGTCTCCAATAGTTTTTATAGTATCAGCTCGTAACTCTATTGTTGATTTATGTGTTGCGGGATCAACTGTTACAGATGCCCAGCCATATCCATTTCCAAGCAAAGCAAGTTTATCTGTTCCACCTCCCAATACGACAGTGCCTACATCTGGAGAAACCCAGTTGGCACTACCGCCTCCGGCTTCAAGAACTAAAGTTTTAAGAGCGGTGATAAGGCTGGCATGAAGGCTATCGGCATTGCCTCCTTTTATAGTCAAATCGTCAGCCGATGTGCCGGAAGAAACTCTTAAGCCACTTGCGTTATTTATCAACGTGGTGCCGGTAAAGGTAGCATTTCCTGTTGCAGTAAGCCCATTTACCGTGCAAGCTCCTCCAATCGTCGTATTTCCCGCCACGTTCAGCGCTGAAAAATTTGGCACAACGTTACCGGATGGTGGGTTTGCGGCATAAACAATTGCAAAGCCGGAAACGAGCATAATACAAAGGGTTCCCGCTGTGATTAAAGCGAAAACGCGAGGGGTTTTTGTTCTCATTTTTAAGTTGTTAAAATTTATTTTACGTGCTAATTGTTAATTATATCAGAAGAGTTTTTTACTCGCAAACCCCCTCCTATGCGACTTGCAAAAATATCAAAATTGTGTTATAATTTATTAAACAACAATAAAAACAAAAACATGAGTAATTTTACAAAACGTAAGCTCGCTTTTACCTTTGTGCTTTGTTCGATAATGGTTTCGATAGCGGTCGTTAGCTTTGTATATTCAAAAATTAATGTAGCTGAAGCTGCTGCGGCAAATCCATGCGTGCCCTTAAAGGGGAAAACGACAGCCGTATTGACTGCGGGAATCGCAAATGCGGGAATTATCGATTTTAATAATTCAATGGATATTAAAGACGTTACAGTCGGAAGCAAAACATATAAAACAGGTGTTGTTATTGGGGCGGGGCAAGGAGTTTGTGTGGAAAAAGAGGTTGCTGCGGATGGGTCTTTTACGCCAAATTTTATTTTAAAAGGTTGGGAATGGGACGATAACCTTGGAATGATAAGTTTTTATTGTAATGATACAAATCCTGCGCCGGGCGTAAAGGGGAATAACATGGGATGGGATTGTGATTATGAATATAAGGCGGTAATAAGGCCAAGCGGTGGATTTTTATCATCATCAAGAATATATAGCTCTCAAGTTGGAGTTATCGATATAGGAGGTGAAACACCTGTTGCTGGAATTGCTGTATGGGGCCCACTTCAAAGAGATAAGGATACAGGCAACATACCAAACGATTGGAAGAAAAAAGCGGGATGGTCAAGCGCAGTTGGTTGGTTTGATTTTAATGGAGTAAATATTCCGGTCAACGGTGCAATCGCTCATGATATTGATGGCGATGGTTATTGCGCGATTGGAGACGGATCTTGCCCCGGCGATAAATTGCTGGGCGATTGTAATGATAATGATGCGTCGATGAACCCGGGCGCAGCCGATGTTATTATTGGCGGAGTTTGCGTTGATAAAAACTGTGATGGAAGATGTGACTTAGATGGAGGAGGAACTTGTGCCGGGGAAGGCGAGCTTTGTACGGTTGGAACGCCTTTGAGTGTTTGCGAAAGACATGGTGTAAACGTGTGCGTCGGTGGAGTTGCAACATGTAATGTCACAGAAGGCGCGCAAACATATACAAAAGATCTTTGTAGTAACGGTAAAGATGATGATTGTGATGGCGATATTGATGAAGGCCCAGAGCCGCCATCTGCAGTTGCAAAATGTTGTTATCAAGGCGCTCCGGGTTGCTTGGCATATCCGGAATTTGCATGTACTTCAGACGAAAAGAACAGCATTGTTATTGGTGGCAACACGCAGGGCGAAGCTGTTATTTCAGGAGAGGAATCGCAAAATAGAGAATTGATTATTAAAAATATTGAAAAGTTGAGAAATTATCGCGGAGATAATTCGAGCGTAGCGAATGATCTTAGGAATTCAGGTACGTCTGCGGTTTTGGTTGAAACCGATGTTGTATTGGACGATGATTATGAATTTGGAAGTTGGGATAAAAGTAAGACAATAGTTGCAGTCGGTGGTGATATTTATATTGGAAGCGATTTTTCAAGCGATAGTAATATTCAACTTGGAATAATTGCAATTAAAGAAAATACACGAGGTGGAAATGTTTATATTGGGAATGAAGTCAAAAATCTACAAATTCAGATTTTTGCAGATGGAGGGGTGTATAGCTATGATCAAAGTTCAATGTCAAAATCCTCATCTCTTAATGATGGGCTTTGGAGACAGCTTATGATTGAAGGTTCGATTAGTTCTAATGATAATACATTTGGAGAAACGGATAGTTATCAAGATGGAAACGTGTGGTGCTTGAGAGCGGTGAAGCAAGATACTGGCACAGGAGATCCAATACCAATTGAAGATGAAGATAGATTGGCCGGTGGTTTGGATGGAGCAGCTTCAATGTCGATTACATACAAGCCATCCTCAAAAGATCTGCCAATATTTAACGGAACAATGGGTTCGGGAATCAGCCAAGGGAATTAGAGGAAATTATCAATAATCAAGTCTCAATAATCAAATAGTTTTCAATTTTCAAATTTTCAATTTTCAGAATAGGTGCTAAAATATTTTCATGCAGAAGACTGCGCCCCTCAAAAGCTTTAAAAGACACGGATTTACGTTGATCGAAATCCTGATAGTTATTGTATTGATCGGCATTTTGGCGGTCAGCGGCGTTAATGGAATTTCCGGAATGCAAAGAGTTGCGAAGCTGAACGAAGCGTATGCAAAGATTGGCAGTATGATTGAGCAGGCGCGTGGTTTTGCGGTGAATGGCAAGCAGGTCACTGATTATACGGACGCAAATCACGATGGTAGTACAGTAGATAAAACAACAGCGAATGCATATGGGGTTTATTTGCAAACAGCGGAATATGATGGAAAGCTTAGGGTAATTCTTTTTGCGGATTATGATAACGATAAAGGTAAATACGACAGTGCTGTGACTAAATGGGATAATTCAAATTTGCCTCCAGCAGGTGATAATTCAGCGGATTATGTTCTAGAGGCTTATGATGTTCCGGACAATTATGATTTAAAGTTAGACGGTTTTGATAATGTTACGTTTTTGTACTATCCGCCGCTTGGTCGATTTAATTTACAGATGAATAAAACGCCTGCTCCGCCTGCGCCTGCGGACTTTGCTCTTGTTTCAGTTTGTTACAAGGCTTGCGACGGAACTAATACTCAAAAACAAATCAAAATATATCGCAACTCATCCGGTTTGCCGGAAAAATCATGATAAATAAAAACGAAAAATTTGGCGGATTAAAAAAGAGGCGCGGCACAACGCTAATTGAAGTTATAGTTTCGCTTTTTGTAATCGAAACCGTTATCGTCGGTTCGATTTTTATTGTTTCTGTTGCATTCAAAACCGTGATGACAATTCGAGATACTTTGATTGCGCAAAATCTATCACGCGAGGGGGTGGAAGTTGTGCGAAAAGTTATTAATTCAAATTTGATTCGATATAGCGATGCGGCATGTTGGAATTTTGAGCCAACGGCGACAAATCCGCTAATGAATTGCAGAACGCAGGATTACCATTTGGGTGGTGGTACTCATCAAAATTATATTTTGAATTTTAGTGAGCCCGCTGCAGGCGCACCAAAAGATTTTAAAATTGATTTGGTGCAATCCGGAGTATGCGCGTTGGATTTAAAAACACCGGCAACGTGTGATAGAAATGCCGATTATCAATTAAAACTCGGCGAAGTTAATAACGGAAAATTTTATACATCAGATCCTGCGTACACTGCGACTACAAAATTTCACAGAATGATAAAGATTACGCCAACGTATGATCTGGCCGGACCAGATCTAAACAAAGCAATAAAAATAAAAGTGGATTCGATTGTTCAATGGGGCTTGGGCGATAGCGCAAAAGAAATAAGTATGTCCGAAACTTTTTATAATAACTATCAGAGATGATGACTAATAAGCCAAAATTAGGCGCACAAAGAAAAGGGTTCACGCTCATCGAAATGATAATCGCGATTGGACTTGTTGGAATCGTGAGCGGTCTGACGGCGCAAGCTTTGGCGGATATTATGCGCACAAATAAATATATTTCCATGAATCAGGCGGTGACAGAAGACGCGCAATTGGTTATGAATTTGCTGGCAACAGAAGTGCAAAATAACGCAGTGGATTATGAGGGGTATTATGAAGGAAATTTGCATGGTTCGATTGGTCTGACATATGGTGAATATGCGGACATGTTTGAACGTGGAGTTATTAGTGGCACGACAGCGCTTGGAGATGGAGCTACTGCAGCATATTATGAAAATAAATTGGCATTGATTAGTCCGGATGGATTCACGAAAAAAGTATATGGGGCAGAGTTGAATACGGGAGAAAGTTCGGGCTGTGATACGGTTACGGGTTGTGAATATGTTTTATCAAATGTGCAGGTTGTCGGGTGTGATAATGAACCAAGAGATGGCATTCCGGACAGATTTAAGAGGGAAAACGAAGCGTGTGATAGCATGAATGTTTTAACTTATTCCGGTGGAGATTGGAGCGACCCTTCATATCCGCATGGTGGTGATTTTTATCCGGTAAGCTCATCGCGCACAAACATCACGGATCTTCGCTTTTATATAACGCCATGGAATGATCCGTATAAAGCTTATGCAATGGAGGAATATGTTTATCAGCCAAGCGTAACAATCGTGATGACAATCAAGCCATCAAAAATATATTTTGGAAGTGCGGCGGATAATTTTTCCGGAGTGACGATCCAAACAACCGCGACTCCAAGACTTATGAATGAGGTAAAAAGTAATTAATATGATTAGAAAAAATAAAAATAGACGTTCGCACATCGCACAGCCTCGCAAAGGAATCGCGGTTATCGTCGCACTTATTTTTATGATGGCAATGCTGACAATTTCCACGACCGTCGCAAACACTGCGACAAACATGGCAACAAGCACAGGCGGTTCATATAAATCCACTCAAGCTTTTTATAACGCGGAAACTGCGATGGAGACTGCACTTTATAATTATAAGCATCCAAATGCGGGAGTTTTATCTGGTGCACCGAGCGCAGATCAAGAAGGGGCAGGCGAAATGCAATGGAAGGTGCTTGGAGTTGGGAGTGATGAAGGACTGACGAATGAGATTACGGATAGTGAAAGTAAGGTTTGGAGCTCTTATCCATTCCCGGGTTCGGGTACAGCGGGAAAAGATTGCGATGCGTATGATGCACCAATCGATATGAAGAGTTTTACGGCATCGTTAATGAAATATATCTCTACGACGGAAAGCACAGCCATGGTGGCAGACATGGAAAAAACTATAAGTAATGGCGGTATGGGTGAACCGCAAGATCATCCATGCAACTGGAATAAATTGAAAGACACGGATTCAGCGATTGAAATTCCTTTATATGGGGTTGATGGAGAAGGGAATAAGCAGCAAATTGAGTTTAGCGCTTTTCAAGTAAGGGTTCGCACAGCATGTGACGCAAAAGCGATAAAGAGTTCGAATGGTGGAGATAGTCCGGGCGGCGGAGCAAATGGAGACCAAGGCAATGGCCCAACCGGGGACGAGTTGATATACGAAGGGGCGGGCATGTGTGAAGCAGAGAAGAGGTATGGGATGTATGTGAAAGACGGCGAGGCGAATACGATCGTTAACTGGGGGCTTTATACAGAGGATGACGGAAGTTATATGGTGCCGATAAAGGATATAACTGATAAAAATGCAACAAATAGTTCAAATATCACAGCTTGGAATATCAAGAACAAACAAGAGATTGGGTTTGCGGTGTTGGATGCTGAGGATGCGTTAAACCCTGCTATGGGTATGATAAATATAAAAACGCCAGAGACTAAAGGAAAGAAGAGAATTTCTGAAGCTTTGAAAAAAATCACAAACCCTTATCTCCGCCTCACCCTCGAATTTCCATTTGCAGGCAAGCATTACTTCGCGGGAGGTATTGATGGCAGTACAAGTATCCCAAATCTTGAATATCAGATTTTGTATAAAACAAACGGCGATCCTGCCGCGGGAACAAGCCAAATATCGGGCGTTCCCGTTATTATCGGCGAAGGCTATTCAGGAGGCTTCAGACACATGATTCGAGCCAACATTTATGAGACTCCAACCGGCTTTGACTACATTTACCAAAAGCCTTGACAAACAAGGTTAATATATAGTATTATAACCTCCTTTAATAAAATTAAAAATGATTAATTTGCCAAGCTCAAGAAATAATAGATCTAGTTTAGCCGATGAGGCTAAAGAGTATTTAAAAGTTGGTGGTGCGCCAGCTGAAGAATTTGATAGAGTAAATTCATCAGGACCAAAAAGGGCAATTGGAGTTCTTTTAACTCTTTTCACAGCAGGTGCGATATCGCGCGAGGTTTTATCAAAAGAATTAGATAGAATTGTAACAGCCGATGAAAGCGGAAATTTAAGAGCGATAACGGTTACAGACGGAGTTGTATCAGCTGGAGTTGCTGTGCCTGCGGGCGGACAATACGGAGCGGATGAAGTTGCTTTTACAAGTAATAGATTAGGGGCAACATTAGGCGGCGAACAAGGGGCTATATCATTTCGTGACCCTAAAGGTTTAAGTGGAATTGGAACAACAGATGCAATATCTTATCCAAATTATCTCGCTTCATCAGAGTCTCAAGATGTGTTCGCTGTAGCCAATCAGCCTGCGAATGAGGGGCAGATTATCGTCACATTCAAAGATGGATCAAGTCAGACCTTAACCCCAAATCCGAAAGCGGAAACTGGGTTGCAACCGACTGTTCAGTCTTTGAGCTTCGCTTCGAATGGAGATCTATACGCAGGGACACAAGCAGATAATCAAAATCAGTTTCAACGTTTTTCTTTAAATGGCACAAACCAATATGCAGAGTCTGGGAAGATCCCGTTGCCATCTGATCGCGCTGATAGTATAACGGTCCATAATGGAAAAGTTATCGTTGTTACATACTCTGAAGTAAGAATATATGATGAAAATAATCTTCAAGCAGAGCCACAAACAGTTGATATGAGTGACAGTGCGCAATCTATATTAGGAATTAGACCTGGTACTAGTGAATTCTGGTTCATGACTGGAGCAGGTGATAATATTTCTTCCATCGACATCAGTAACCCATCCGCCGGCGTCAAAATCGCAGTTCCGGAAGAAACGCTTCACGCATTAGTTCCAAATTGCGGAATAATGATTGGTGGCTTTTCAAAGGTCAATCCAAACGTTCTCGATCTTTTCCAGCAATCCGTTTCAGCGGGGAAAGTAAAAATGGCTCATCTTATTTTTGATACAAATAATAACGTTACAAGCTCAGTTATTACAGGAATTAGCTATGATGGAGTTATGTCGGTAGCAAGCGCACCAGACACAGATGGCGATCAAATCAACGATTTCGATGACGACTGCCCAGCCGTTTCAAATAATGACCAGATCGATACAGACGGCAATGGCATTGGAGACGCTTGTGAAGCTGTTATTGACCAAGACGGTGATGGCGTAATTGATTCTGTCGACAACTGTTCAACTGTCCCAAATCCTGCTCAGATCGATACAACCGGCACAGGCGTTGGCGACGCATGCCAAAATTCAGCTGACGTTTCTGCTTCAACTCAAGAGCTATACGGCACTTCAGCCGAAGTTCAGACAACTCCGGGGCATACGGTTTTCGGTGACGCGGATGTGATAACTCAAGGCAATGAAACAACTGTTTCCATTCCTCAAGATTCCGACGTTGTTATCACAAACACAGGATCTACTTCTGAAAATATGACAGTCGTTATTCCTGCAGGAACAGATTTCACAATTGAAATGGGCGAAGGTTCTGCGGATAATGCGGACACAGCGGGTGTTGATTTCCCACAATCAGACGAGCCATATCAAGGACAGACAGGCGACGAAGGCGTTGCGCTTGCAATTTCCGGAACATGGATGAGAATTCATACACAAAAAACAATTGTACAAGTTGAAGAAACACAGCCTGAACAAGTTGAAGGTCCAGCTGAAGCCGTTGAAGTCGTTGAAGCCGTTGATCCTGACGTTGTTGAAGAAGTGGCCGGAGAAGTTGTTGAAGGCGTTGATGCAGCAGAAGGTGTAGATACGACCGAACCAAAACCTGAACAAAATCCCGAATCTCCAGCAGAAGTTATGGAGGTTGTTGAAGAGGCTGTCGAAGAAGCAGTTCAAGAAGTCGCAGCAGAAACTGCAGGCGATGAAGGAAACGCAGGCGATGACGTTTCAAGCGGCGACGAAGGATTAGCAGGTGACGAAGCAGAAGGCGACACATTCACAGTTGAACCAGCCGAAAAAGGCGGTGGCGGTGGTTGTGCGGTCAATACGCGCATCCACGCAGGCGACCTATCGAGCGCGGCTTTGATGCTTGCCATGGCCGGAGTTATTGCGGCAAAAAGATTCGGCGGACCAACGTATTGGGCGCATATGGCCAGAGTTGCAGTCCGAAGAGTGCTTGATGGCAAATTAAATCGCTAAATTCTGATATTGCGAATCGATTTAAGCTTGCCGCGCGGCAAAAATCTATATCGAAACACAGCTATATGTTTGCGCAAATTTTTCTGAGCTTGTCACGTGACGGAATTCTATATCGTACGATAAATTAGAAATTTCGTAATATTTTTTGTTCCTAGAAATAATGCACTTCCATTCTTGCATTTTCCGCATTTGTATGCTATAATTTCATGATATTGTAATAAAAAAACGTGCGATTGGGCGCGGCTAAAAGTTACGATAAGAAGCGCCCTGTTTCGCGCAATAATTATTATGCAAAAAATAAAAACAAAAATTTTGGCGCTTGCCGGCATGCTTGTTTTGGTTTCCGTGCTCGTTTTTGCGGGGATTTTTTCCGGCGCACTTAAATCTTGGAACCTTAAACTCCAAAACGTTTTATATCAAAAAACCGCAGATTTAAGCCAAAATATTGTTATCATTGAAATCGATAATAAAAGTCTTGATGACACATCCGGTCTCGGTCGTTTTCAAAATTGGCGCAGAACTTTTTATGCAAAAGTGCTTAATGAAATCGAAAAAGGCGCTCCAAAAGCTGTCGCATTCGATATCTTGTTTTCCACACGTACTCGCGGAATTCCGGAAGATGCGATGAAAGCGAAATTTAACGAAATCAAAAGTCTCACTCCCGAAAACGCAAAAGATTTTGTGGATTTTTTAAGCTCATTTATATTTAAAGATAACCATCCGGATGACATCGCATTTGCGGAGGAACTTGGAAAATATGACAATGTTTTTATCGCGCAAAATGCAGTTATTCAAACTGAAAAACCGCAAAGCTATTTAACGGCAACATCGATAATTAATCCGATTGAAATAATTCGTAGTAGTGCGCAAAACGGCAACATAAGCGTTCTTCCCGATGCGGATAATGTCGTCAGAAGAATTCCGTTGGCAGTGATATATAAAGAAGATCCAAATCTTAATTTGCCGCTTGCTATAGCGCAATTTGCATATCCAAATATCGCGTATCCGGCAGGCTCAACGCCGTCCGATAACGGCATGCTTATTAATTATAAAGGCGCGGCCGGAATTTCTCGTTTCAAAAAATTCTCTTTCACTGATGTCTATAACGGAAAAATCGATCCTTCCGAATTCAAAGATAAAATAGTTTTGATTGGCGCAACGGCAAAGTCACTTCAGGATTTGCAATATACTCCAATTTCAACTTCCACCCCGATGCCCGGTGTGGAAATTCAGGCGCAAGCAATCGAAACGATTTTGAACAAAGATTATTTGCTTCCGCAAAGCCGTACGACGACGCTCGCGATTTGCTTTATTTTGGCCGCAATCACAATTTTATTCGCGACGAATTTTCACTTCATCGCAGGAATTTTAATAATAGTTATTCTTTCAGGTCTGCACTTTTTATACGCAAAATACATGTTCGATAAAACAAATAATTCCGCCGAAATTGCAGACATGGTTTATCCATATTTATCAATTTTGCTAGCATATATTTCAAGTTTGATTTATCGATATTTTGCCGAGTATAAAGCAAAATCAGTAATCAAAAACGCATTCGGTCATTACGTTAACGAGTCGGTTGTGAATGAAATAATCAAGCATCCGGAAATGTTAAAACTTGGCGGAGAGAAAAAAGAAATAAGTGTCTTTTTCACTGACATAGAAGGCTTCACTTCATATTCGGAACTTCTTCCGCCGGAAATGGTTACAAATATTTTGAATAAATATTTTTCCGCGATGTCCAAAGTGATTTTGGCGCATGGAGGCACTCTTGATAAATTTGAAGGTGACGCGATTATGGCTTTCTTTAACGCTCCAATCGATCAGACGAATCACGCGGAACTTGCATGTCAAACGATTCTGGAAATGCGACGCGCCCTTGAAGAACTTAATAACAGCTTAAAAATCGGCAATTTTCAGATGATAAATTTCCGTACAGGAATTTCAACAGGACAAGCGGTCGTCGGCAACCTTGGCTCGGAAAACCGCTTTGATTACACGATTATTGGCGATACGGTTAACACAGCAAGTCGTCTTGAATCCGCAAATAAACAATTTGGCACAAATATTATCGTCTCCGAATCAACGTACGAGCAGACAAAAGATAAATTTATTTTCCGTGAAATCGATTTAATCCGTGTTGTCGGAAAACTCAAACCAATTCACGTTTATGAGCTTATGTCAGAGAAAAACAATTTTTCAGAAATCGGCGCAAATTTGAAATCCGAATTCGAAAAAGCACTCGCTTTATATCGCGAATGCAGATTTGAAGAAGCAAAAACCGCTTTTGAAGAAGCCTTAAAAATCTATTCCGAAGACGGCCCATCCAAAACTTACATTTCTCGTTGCGAAGCCTTTATCAAAAACCATCCACCATGGAACTGGGATGGCGTTTGGCAGATGACGAGCAAATAAATCAGTGTTAATATGAGCATGATACATAAATATTCATGGCAACAAATTCTTCAAAATTAAACGCTAAGTTCTACAATAATTTCGCTTCTATTCACGATATCATGCTTCCAATTGAAGAACGCTTGTCTGGCAAATCTTTTTTCGAATATATTTTAAAAAAAGATTTTAAGAAAAATGAAATTTTAGATTGTGCATGTGGTACGGGAATTCATGTAATTCTTTTATCAAAGCTTGGATATAAAGTCGATGGAATGGATTTGTCTTCAGGAATGATTAAACAGGCCAAAATAAATTTAAAAAAATTTAATATAAAAGCCAATTTAAAAGTAGGCGATTTTAGAAAAATAAAATCAGTATATGGCGAAAAGAAATATGACTTTGTGGCTTGCCTTGGCAATTCTTTGGCGTATATGCAAACTGAAAAAGATTTGAAGAAAGCTCTTGGGGAAATGTTTAATGTGTTAAAGCCAAATGGAATGGTTATTATAAGTCAAAGAAATTATGACAAATTATTAAAAGATAAGAAGAGATATAATGTGATACAGCAAGGCAAATTCACGTTTTTATATATTTACAATTACTTAAAAAATAAGGTGATTTTTAATATTATCGCTGGAGCTACGAATAATAATCGCACTACGTTTCAAACTTTTAAAACCACTTATAATCCAATTTTGCAGAAAGATTTGAAAAAGCATATGCAAGAAATGGGATGTAGAAATATAAAATTCTATAATCAAGGAAATGAAAAAGAATATTTTAAGTTTAATAAAGAAAGTGACGAGTTTTTTACTATAACGGGGACGAAATAGCGGATTTGTCGATATAGTCGCCAGGATTAAAGTACCTCCAAAATAAAGGGCATCCTCCTATACACTTCATTCTCATTTCGCAGGCATCGCAATCTTCGGATGGATATTTCCAGTTTTCAGGACCAATAGTACCTCTTACTCGTAATAAAATATCTCTAACTTGTTCTCGTGGTTTAATTTTTTGCTGATCGTCAAGAATGGCTTCAATAGGGCTGTTAACCTGATGAGTGCAGGCCAATATATTACCGGTTGGGTCAAAAGCTATTCCAGACCCATCGTAAATATTACATTCGCTCATCGCGCCACCGGAAAGAGGTATCAAATACGATTCGTCTATCATACTTGTTAGCAGATCTCTATCAAACAAGCAAAGCGGAACCGTTGCATAAAAATGAGCCTGTATTCCTTCAGATTTAAGGACTTTATAAGAACCTTGAATGATTCTTGCTAATTCGGCAGGAGACAAAATCTTGTCATTGACGACGTCGCCCTCTATCGGAGACGCTAAATTATAGACAATGGATTTGACTCCAAGGTTGTGAAGGAACCTTGCCATGTCGCAGACCCTGTCTTTATTTGAAGCATTGACGGTTGTCAGTGTTACAAAAGGAACGTTCAACTTAATGCAATTTTTTATACCGGCTAAGGTTTCATCAAAACTTCTTTCGACGCCAGTATTACCAGCGTGTTCTTCTTTGGAGCTTCCATGTACGGATATTGCGGTAAAGGACATGCCTGCATCAATCATTCTTTGTAAAAAATCTTCATTTGCATATTTTCGTCCATTTGTAACAACCTTCATTTTTAGTCCATGTTGTGAACCATATTCAATAACATCAACTATATTGGGATGTAAAGTTGGCTCTCCGCCTATTAAAGTGCATTTTTTTGCTCCAAGTTCGGTCATTGAATCGATAATGCCTTTTTGATTTTCAAGAGACAGTTTCTCAGATGGGAACCCTTGCGCTTCTGTGTAGCAAAAATTACAACGATTATTACATGAGTAGTTTGATACTATCCAAAATCCTGCGAATTGTTGTTCCGATGTAGTCATCTAAATATTATTTTCTTAAATCTATAATCCTTTTAATCTTTCCCGTGGACCTTACCCTTTCAATGCTGTTTTTTGCAACGCATACAATTTCAAAAGAATGAATTCTGCCGGTTTGAAGCTCGCTTTCCAAATCTTGTATTTCAGATATACATTTTTCTTTTATCCTTCCGGCTAAATTGGTTGAAGGGCTTTCAGATTCAATCATTATTTTAATTGCATCGCGATGGTTGTAGTTGCCTACTATAATTTGAAAAGCATCTGAACATTCCGGGAATTTGCTAAGAATATTTCTGATTTGATCAACGGCAACATGGAGGCTTGCCGAAACAATCATGTCTTGGCTTCTGCCTTTAACGTTAAGCGTTTGAGTTTCGCCACCACATTCGCATTCGTCGGTTGTTAACGCCCCGATGTCTCCGGTTCTATATCTAACTAATGGTATTAATCTTCTTTTTAGAGTGGTAATAATTATCTCTCCGAATTGTTCATCTGGCACAATATTCCCTGTTTCAGGATCAACAATTTCGACATATTGATAAGGGAAAACGTGATAATCGCTCAAGGTTTTATTGGCACATTGATATCCTATGGCAGCACTTTCCATGCATCCATATGCGGATTTCACGACTGCATTAGGAAAAATCTTGCATAGATAATCGAGCGTAGATTGAAAAACTTTTTCACCAAGACAATATATTTTGTTAACTTTTGCTCTGGCCTCATCATCATTTTTTAAATAATCAGCTACTGTCAAAATAGTTGAAGGCATGCCGGTAAAGCAGTTGGCGCCGAATCGTTTAACGAAAAATTTTATTTGTGCCATGGCTTCTTCGTCCAACCTTGTTCCGCCTTGGGGTATGATTCTGCATCCAAGATGAGAAAGAGCTATGTTTGTTGTAGAAAAAACACCCCAAATGCCGGGCATAAAAAGATTTATAACCGTATCGGCGGGACCAAGGTTTAACCCTTGAAAATATTCATGCTGGTCGCCAATATCGTCAAAATCTCTAAGAATCAATCTGGGCTCAGACGTAGTGCCTCCCGATGAAAACACAAAACAACCGGCAGGATTTTTTGCGCAAAGGTCGTTGTTATTAGGCGGAGTATTCTGTCGATATGTTTTATTGTCTAAAAAAGGAATAGCGTGAAAATCTTCGAGTTTATCAACGGCCTGTGTTGGTAAAACCCTTTCATAATAAGGAGCTTGTTTTGCATATTCTACGGCACTTGAGATGTCTCCGATTCTATTCATCATTGAGTTGTTATTGGCAGTGATTGGTCGTCACTTTCTACATTAAAGCTTGATTGTAAAGCGTCAAAGTCTCCACTAAACTGAAAAACTAATTTGGCCGCCAAGTCTAATTCATCAAGCCCATGTACCCTGGCAAGCTCTTTCAGTTTTTTATCAGTTGCAAGAGTGACGCCATGTAAAGCGTAAAGTATAAATTTATATTGTTCGGTGAAAACAGCTTGTGCGGGAAGTGCGCTATAGACATTTTCAAAAAAATATCTCATAGCCGGAATAAGAGCTTTGCTGTCATAGCCTTCCTTTTTAAGTCTTTCGAAAAGAACAAACATTTTTTCCGTTCTTGCGTTGCCGGCGCCTTTGCCAAAACCAAGCAGTGATCCATCTAAGAATTCCGCGCCACAGTTCATGGCTTCCAGGGAATTCGCCTCAGCAAAACCCATGTTATCATGAGGGTGAAATCCCAAAAGAATATCAGTGCGTCTTCTAAGCTCCGATATGCGTCTTCTAACATCTTCGGGCAACATCGTTCCATTGGTGTCGGCAAGATAAAAAATATCAGTACCATTGCCTTCGGCTTCTAGCATAGCATTAGCGCATTCATCTGCAGAATACTGACTTGATCTAATTAAACTGACAGCAACTTGGAGTCCATTTTTTTTAAAATAATCAATTGGCTTTGCGGTCTGTTTTATTTCCCATCTGTTACAGCCTAGCCTAACCATGTCAACGCTCTGAAAAAAAACATCCGAATATAGTCCGGGATTAAAACCATCAGGTAATAGCATAGTCGCTATTTTAGTCCTTGTGCCTTCGAAAAGCGCAGCCACTCTGGCGATAAACTCCTCGTTATAATCTCTTAACGAAAAAACTCCATTTTTTGGTGGTTGTATGTATGAAGGTTCTACGTAATCAATCCCGGAATGTTTCAATCTCTTAAGAGTCTCAAGCACATGCGTTTCGCTTGGATGTAAGCCATCTACGTTTGTAGTCTCTCTGAATGTAACGTCCATGTATTGCATAAGATTTACCTCAAAGGTTGGTTATATTTAAACGTCCTTCTTGCTTCATCTAGACGCATGCCGCCTATGACTGCTGAACGTATTTTATCTTCAACTTCATGTATTTTTTGTGAACCTTCAAGAACAAGTTCAATATTGTGTTTAGGTACAACGATAACGCCGCTTTTGTCGGCCCTGATAAAATCACCGGGATTAACAGTAACTCCTGATAGGGTTATATTTTCTTGAACAGATGCGAGTCTAACTCTATTTTTGCCAGTCCTCATAAAAGCATGTTTTGAAAAAACGGGATAATCAGAGCTGGATATTACAGAGAGATCTCTGCATGATCCATCTATAACGGTACCGGCAAGTTTACGCATCCCTGCGACAAGAGTGAGGATGTCTCCCCAAACCGTACAATTATCAATCCCGCCATTATCGATGACAACGACACTGCCTTCAGGAACATCATCTATGTAATCGCCAGCTTTTGCGGAAACGCCAGGTGATACAGGTTCAAATTTGACAGTAAAAACAGTGCCAGTTATTTCGGTATTTCTACTCCTTGGAGCTATACCAAGGCAAGCGCCATTTATATGTAAATTGTCCAATGCATCAGATATTTCAGGCGTGTCGTATTTTGACAGCAAGGATATTAATTCATTTTGCTCCATAGCGATTGTGGTGAGTTATGGAGTCAGGGTCTCTTTTTGGGAGTAAAATATTTTGACCTGCGTCCAGCGAATAAACTGTGCCATTTGTCACTGGAACTACGGTCGAGGTATGAGCTGGATAGCCAAGTCCTATTAATGAATCTACCTTATGCGTTTCAGGAACGCTTAAAAGTTGAGAAAGTGCCACTCTGTTTATGCAATGTAAAAATACGCTTTCTATGTCAAGGCTATGTGCGTAAAGCATTATATTTTGAGCTGCTGCGCCAGCATCATATTCATATCCGACGTCTCTTATTGTTCTATTAACCAGCATTGCAATATAGGAATTTGGTGCAAATACTGGATCAGCGAATGCGGTATTTACCTTATTTCTTGTGCCCCATAAAATATTTGCAAATACTTGTTCGCATAATTCAGGGTCTTTTATCAAAACATATTCCAGCGGCTGATCATTCATTCTGCTTGGGCATAAAGAAGCAAGGTGTGCCATTTCTTTCATTTCATCAAGGGGAACGTCTTTAGCGTGATTAAACTTTCTAATCGTTCTTCTGCTGGCTATGATTTCACCTACTGCATTCATTGTATTGTTTTTTAAACGATATCTTCAAAGCACGCTCCGCTATTGAATAAAGCGCCGTTCCCTTTTTTATAAACCACTCTGCACGGGCATCCATAGCAACCTTCTTCTTTGTGCTCTACGCAAGTTCTACATTTACCGGAAACATTATCTAAAATATTTCTAACCTTCTCCACCTCAGGGCTGAGCCATAAATCCGCAAGAGATTGTTCTCGAATATTGCCGATATGCGGAAGTCCAATACACGGAGCAACGTCTCCCATGATCGTAACCATAATGTGATACAAGTAATAATTACAATGGATTCCGGCGTATGGAGGCGCAGGCTTCCAATGAAAACCATATTCTTGTCTGTCTATTTCAGAGAGCTTTTCATACAGAGCTCGTAATTCACCAGGCGTTATTTGAAGATTCTCTTTTACAAATGGAGTAGCGGCTCTTTCGTTGGTGAGAAATGGCTTTACGAGTGGAAAAATATTATGTTCCCTGCACCATCTGAAGAGGCTTTCAATCTCATGTAAATTTTTTTTCATAACTAAAATATCAGCCCCGAGCTTAGTTGGAGCATTCTTATTAAAACCTGCTGCAATGAGTCTCTCCATTCCTTCGGCTCGTGCTCGTGCGTAGCCTTTTTTGCCGGCAAACCAATCTTGCAATCCCTCATCGAGACTATGGATTTTAACAATAACAGATGCATTTGCAGCCTTTAATTTATCAACAGCCTCATCCGTCATTCCGGCAGCGTGTGTAAAAATAACAGGCTTAAGCTCAAGAGATTTCATATAAGCAAGTTGGTCCCAAAAAATAGGATCAACCAAAGGTTCTCCTCTGCCGGCAATATGGACCATCTCTCCACCAAGAGCCTTGAATTGATCAAGCAAATCCCTTCGTTCACCTAATGTCATTTCGCCGGGCATAGGTGTTCCACTTTTTGTTTGGCAATAAACACAATGTAAATCACATGCACCGCTTACTCCGGCATATATGTGTTTCAATAATCGTTTGTCTTTTATAAGCGCTAATTTATCCGAATCAAAAATACCCCATCCGTCTAAAACAGGCGGTTTTTGAAGTAGAGTGGCGCCCTGATCATCAGGGCAAGTGCTGGCTTCTATAAGTGGTGCGGATCGATTAGAATCAGACATGAGGGTAAATAAATTTTATTGGATAATTTTAACGTCAAAGCTTTCGCCTTCTATAAATTGAATATTTTTAGCCTTCGAAAAGCCTTTTATATCATCAATAAATGGCTTTAAGGATTCTAAAATTTTTGTAGGTCCATAAATTTCAAGAGTTTCTGATTCTGTTGAAAAAGCTATTCGTTCAGTCGTTCTAATGCGTCTTATATTGCCGATAAGAGTGATGAAATTATTCATTCCAAATCTTAAAGACTCATGCTCAGAGCCGTCTACTCCTTCCATGCCTTGCGGGTATTTAGTTTTATGGAGGCTTGATTCAGGTTCGTATTTTTTATAATAATGTTGATAAATTCCATCAGATACGTGTGGCATGTAAGGAGCAATGAATTGAAGAACGGCTTTAAGTCCAAGATAAAGAGCGGTTTGCGCAGATCTTTTTTTCTTTTCGCCTCCTTCGATCAATTCAGGGGAGCGTAATCGGGTTTTAACCATTTCCAGATAATTATCGCAAAAATCTTTCCAAAAGAAATTTTCAAACTCTTGACGTCCGGAACCAACTTCGTATTTTTCAAAAGTTGAATTCATAAGGTCTGCAACTTCTCTAATGCGTAATAAAAGCCACTGATCCGTAGGTTCCATATCGGATTCGGCAACCATATCTTTTGTAGGGTCAAAATCTTCCAAATTGCCGATCGAAAATTTAGCGGCGTTCCACAGTTTTGTAATAAGTTTTTTACCTTTTAAAATTTCATTTTCGTCGAATACAACGTCTTTTCCCAAAGAGGCTCCACAAGCCCAATATCTGACGGCATCAGCAGAGTATTTCGCAATAAGCTCTTCCGGCGATTCGGGGCCTTTTCCGCCGGCGCCTTTTGATTTGCTAAGTTTTTCTCCTTTTCGAGCTAAAACATGACCGGATATCATGATATTACTCCAAGGAGCACTCTGCTCATGCAATTCACTCATCACTATGGTATAAAGTGCCCAAGTTCGGATAATGTCATGTGCTTGCGGTCTCAAGTCCATCGGATATACACGATTGTGCAAGTCGGCATTTTGCCCGCATCCCGCGTTGATTTGAGGAGTCAAAGAAGAGGTCGCCCATGTGTCTAATACGTCAGAATCCGCAATTATATCATCAGCGGTATGTTCTGCGGGCATGTTCAATGGTAGCTCTGCGTGTGGGTCAACAGGTAGCTGGCTTTCATCAGGAAAAATGATTTCGCCGGTTTTTTTAGAGTACCAAACGGGGATTGGGACTCCATAATACCTTTGGCGAGAAATCGCCCAGTCCCATTTTAGATTACTTACCCATTGTAAATACCTTTCTTTCATATACGGCGGATGCCATTTAATTTCATCGGCGCGTGCTATCAATTTATCTCTCATCTCCATTATTTTGATGAACCATTGTGCGATTGGAATTATTTCGATTGGCGTTCCACATCTTTCATGCACTCCGACATCGTGTTTTATTGGAATAGAGTCAATGAGATCTCCGGAAGTTTTTAATTTATCAATTATTATTGCTCTTGCTTTATTGCAAGAAGCGCCATTGATTTCATCAATACCAGAGTCAACCATCCTGCCGTCTTTGCCGATAATTACTTTTTCAGGCAGGTGATGCTCTTTTATCCATTTCATGTCCTGCTCGTCTCCATAACTGCAACACATGACAACTCCAGTTCCTTTGTTTATACTAACAGCATCGTCCGCAATTATTTTTACGGTATCGCCCAAAGGAGTGGTTATATTTTTGCCGATAAGGTTTTTATATCTTTCGTCTTCAGGGTGAACAAAAACAGCTACACATGCAGGCAAGAGTTCGGGACGAGTAGTCGCGATATTGACGCTACACCCATCTTCAAGTGTAAATTTTATAGTATGAAAAGATGAAGACAACTCCTTGTCGTCCACCTCTGCCTGAGCAACAGCAGTGCCGCATTCAGGACACCATAGAGTAGGAGAGTCCACTCTAACGGCGTTTCCCTGCTTTAACAGAGAGAGAAAGGAGGCTTGAGACGTTCTACGTACTTCAGGAGAAATAGTTGAATATTCATATCTCCAGTCAACGCTTAATCCTAAACTCCTCCACAATTCCTTAAATTTTCTTCTATATCCTTCGGTTATTTCTAAGCATTTGTCCGTAAATTCTTCTCTCGTAAATTCGTTAGCCTTGTGTCCAATTTGTTTTTCCACAAGCCTTTCAGTAGGTAGTCCATTATCATCAAATCCAAACGGATAAAAAACATTTAAGCCTTGCATTCTTTTATATCTCGCGAGAACTTCAGCTTGAGTATAAGAAAATATATGGCCAATATGCATGTTGCCGGAAACGGTTGGAGGAGGCGTGTCTATAGAGTAAACCTGAGCAGGAGAGTCTAAGTCGAATGCATTTATGCCGTTTTGTTCCCATAAGTCCTGCAATCGTCCCTCTTCTTCCTGTGGGAAATGCTTATTTTCAAAAAATTCGTGCATAGCACATAAAATTAATAATTGGTGTATAATTATAACCCTCTGCTTCTCTATGTCAATGTGATATTATTTAGAGCAGAAGTTGTAAATTTAATCGCGGATTATATCTATGATTTTTCTTAAAATTGGTTTCGCATTTCGCGCTGCAAAATTAGCCTTTTCAGAAAAATGCGATAATTGTAAGTCGGGATCTGGATGATATATCCAATCAGATACCCCCTTAACAACATGTGGGGTAACGCCATGTGTTTTACACCCCTTTACGGTCCAAAAGGCCTCCATATCAACAACGTCTCCAAGGTCTTTTAGTCTATCTAATTCCAAAATACCATCTTTCAATGAGACATATCTATTGCCGGTCAACACTCTGGATAGCTCGAGCTCGCTATCGTCTCTCAATTTTGCCAGACTATCTGCTAGTTGGACGACTTTTTCTCCGTCTTGATCATGAGACTGGGCTGATTCTGCAAGAACAACACTGCCTACAGGGAGCGCGCTATTTAGGGAGCCGGCAACTCCTATGTTTATAACATCTTTAATAGAAGGAAATCTATTTAAAAGATGCTCTATCCCCAAGGTAGCACACGATTGTCTCATTCCGGTCATCATCATTGCAAGATCGCCGCCTTCATAAATTCTAAAAGGGGCTTTTTCAATCTGCACCATGCCTAACTGGCGAGGATTTACTATCAATAGAGTTTCCCTAATAGTCGCGCATACAATTCCAATTTTTGGCCCATTGTTCATCAAATATTTTTTAGAATAAGAGCCAATTTTAAAAGTATTCTACGGTTATGTCAAACGCATGGGTAGATAAATAACGAAAATATCTGTCCAACTATCTCACAATTTCCACCGTGATATTGTCCGGTATCGAAGGCACAGTCGGCGCCCAAGCCGGCCAGCTTTTTGTTTCGACTTTTTCAACTTCAGGCAAATTTCTCACAAAATCTTTTGCGTCACTAATCTTTTTGCCCGTTATATTTTCTTTAATTTTTCTAACCAATTGCGCACCGAGTTCTTGCGAAGCGTCCAAGTCAAATTCTTCCGCAGCTTTAATTGTAGCCGTTATTTTTATATGTCCGGTATTTTTATCAATATCAAAAACCCTATAGCTCAGCGATCCTTCATCGATTCTTGCGATTCTTTTTTGCGGACTTTGTTTGGTTTTTATTTCCGCTTTCAGAATTTCAAGAACCTCGGTTTTGTTGAAGTAATAGCCTTTCAAATCAACTTCGCCATAAACGTCAAATTGATCCTGAATTTTTTCTTCAAGCGTGTTATCAACGCTTACTCTTGGTTCGGAAATATCAATTGCGAATTTATTATTTACCAAATCAAATTTCATCTTTTCAGCGAGAGAGGAGTTTTTCTCATTAACCGCTTTCACAAGCTCATCTGCAGCGGTATTAGCAAGAGTTGTTTTCATGTTTTTAACAGCGGTTTTCAAGTCTTCCTTTGAAATCTTTTTGCTAAAATCACTTTTTCCACCTGTCATTGGAGTCGAACTTTCCCCGTATAATTGTTGTTGCGTGCTACCCATAAGCGCCGGCAAAATAAATTTGGTTGGTCCAAGGTTTCCGCGATCTCCAATCACATTTCCGTTCGCATCAAATTCATCGGCAAAAACCGGAACTTCAAGTTTTCCCGGATTCACGCCATCAGACTTCGGCACAACAACAGGCGATTGAATTCGGAAAACAACGCCATCCGCATTTTGAAATCTTGTTTTTGCAATAAGTGGCCTTGTATCAGTCGTATTATTTATAATCGTAAGTTTTCCTGATGCATTAGACCCTTTAAAGATTTTTCCCGTCGCAGAAAATGAATTCGTTTTTTTAACAGCCAGTGTAATTTGATGCATGGCAAGAACTCGTGGCTGATGCGAATCAACTTCGCCCTTATTCTTTTCATAATCAGAAAGCAAAACATTTGAAGACTGTTCAAGAACGCTTGATTTTGGCGTTATATAGATCGTAATTCCCGGCAAGGCGATATATGCAATTATCAAAAGCACGACAACGCTGATGGAAATAAGCGCAACAAGTGCTTGCTTGTTTGGCGCAATCAAAACCAGTTTTCGATTAACAGGATCAGTCACCGGCACAACATCTTCATGACTGCTTTTTCTTTTAAAAATATTAAATCCTTTTGGCATCATTGAAGGCCTTTCGCGTTTACTTCCGCGCCCAATCAAATCAACAATTGAAACCTTTTTGCTGGAAAGCCTTGTTGGAGTTTCATCTTCCATCGTATTTACAGACGCTTTTAAAGGACTGATTTTTATTTCTTTATCATCTTTATTTTTCCATTGTGAAAGAATCGGAAGTCCACCCATGTCTACGCGATTATAAACAGGCACGCCAATCTGTCCGCACAAATGAATTCCATTCGTATCGCTCGTTATAATCGACATTTTTTTGCCCAAATCTTCAATCTTCTTCTTTAAAATTTTGAGATTCACAAGGCTCTGGAAGATCATTGCTTGTTTTGGCGCAACAATGTAAATATCATTCATTTTTGTCTCATGCGCACGATCAAAAATAGTCGTGACTTCATCATCTATTTCCGCATAAATAATTTTTTTTGCGGGAACGATTTTTTCTTCCGGCGAAGTATTTTCTTGTTGTGAGGTTTTGTCTGTCATGTTTTATATTTGCATAAGTCTTACAACTTTTTTGAGCAATTTTGAAAGCACATATTCTTCTCCTATAAATTCTAGCGCAATATTTGCTAATGCCAAAGGCGTAACATCATTTATTTCGGTCAAAAGTTTTGTATCGTCAGTCATATTTTCAACCATTTTTGGCGTCATGAAATTTACGATTGGCTTTCTTACAAAAGGTAATGTTTTCACCCATTCACGCCCTTCAAGAATTTCTTTTATTTCAGGCAAAAGTGAACCACCTCCGCATAGATAAATTTTCGACGGGAGCATGTCGATTTGTTCGAATTCACTAAGCGTTAAAATGACTCCTGTAAGCCAAACATCGCTATCACCTTTCATTGCATCACGAACAAGTTTTTCTGAATGTTTTTCCAGTTTATACGTGCTGTATGCAATTTTGATTCTCTCTGCATCCGTAAAAGAAACATTCAAACTTTGTGCGAGTCTTTTTGTGAAAGTTCTGCCGCCAATTGTAAACATTTTCGTTCCTTCAACTCTGCCGTTTCGAACAATCGCAATATCAGTTGTTCCGCCTCCAATATCAATAAAAATTCCATTCAAATTTATGCTTTCAGTTTCGCCAAGCGATTTTGCAACAGCATAAGGTTCCGCGGAAATTGCCAAGAGTTCCATATTTAATTCCGATGCAATTGTTTGAAGCGCGCCAAAATGTACAAGCGGAGCAAACGCGTTAAATATGCTTATGATTACATCTTTTCCTTGAAATCCAATTGGATTACTCACGCGATATCCATCAATCGTCACGTCTGCAATCGCCGCATTAACAAGTTTAACGTCAATTTCATTATAGCCTGTTTCATATGCCAATTGCGCGCGCACCTGATCAAACGCTTTCCACTGAATTTTATGAACAATATTTTTAAGTTCCGCCAAATCAATCTTCGTATCAGGCTCGCGTCTTGTGTAATGCATGCTTAAAGTCGCACCTTTAACAAGTTCACCGGCAATCCCGATAACCATTTTATCCGGATTAACATTTGCAATTCTTTTTGCGTCATTAATCGCAGAGTGGCAATTTTGAATAACGCTCGCGATGTCCATAACAACGCCACTTTGCATGTCTCCAACTTTTTGATAGCACTTTCCAACGCCAATAACTCGCCCCTTTGTGCCTTCACTACAGCAAATAAGCGCTTTTACGACATCGGTTCCGATATCCAGCGCCAAATAAAAATTCCCTCTTCTACGCAAAGACGACGAGAAAAATCCCATGTCAATATATTATTACAAATAAAGAAATTTACAATTTACAATTTACAATTTACATTCAATTTACAATTTTCAAGTGCTAATTTTCAGTTAAATGACTTGCGAGAATGAAAAATAGAGTTAAAGATTAAAATTAATTCATGAGATTCTTGTAAAAGCGGTTTAATTATGATGGAAAATTCGGGAGTGGCGGTTTCAAGCATTATAAGCCAATGATATGTTTCCTGAGCTTCTTTTCTTACTATGCAGATTTTATGCATAAAATCTTTTTTCGATCCCGAATTAATAGCTTCGCAGTAATTAGCGCCTATGCTTGTTCCGGATCTCATTATTTGTAAAATTAAAGGCCTGGTTATTGTGTTTTCAGGCACTTGTTTTACAAATCGTATTATGTTTTTGCCGAATTCACATGTTCTTTCTTTAAGATCATATTTCATGCGCGCAATATACATGAAGAAAATGAGATATTCTTAAATTATTCTTGGCTTATTTATGAATTTTTTATGAACGCTACAGTTTAAAAATTGTAAATTAAATCTTGAAAATTGAATGTAAATTGGAGTTTGAATCTTGTAAATTCGGATACAAGGCTTATACCGCAAGTCCTTCCATGATTACAGTATGAACTTGTCTAAGCGCAGCTTGAACAGTAGTGTTTCTGTGATGCAATTCCGCGTAAACATCTGTCATAAAACAGGCAAATAAGTCGCGCAGATTAATTGTTTTGCCTTTATAACGGTCATCTCTTGCGGCTTCTTCAAAAGCAGTACGGACCCATTCGAGAGCGGGCACAAGTCCAACTTGCTTAGCTTTATCAATGGTTCCATTAACAAGGCGGTCCAATGCGGTTTTCGCAGAGGTAAATCCTTCAACGGCTTCACCGTTTGTATGACAATCTAAAAAACTTTTAGCATCCGTAAGGCAAATAGTCTTAAATGCTTCATCAACTAATAAGTTTGGATCGCGAGCTCCATCAGCGGTATTGAATGATCTAATTGCGTTCATATTAATTTTTTAAAATATAATAAAGGATGTAATTATAAACATAAACGCATATCCAGTCAACGCTAAAAAATTACTTCTTAAACCAATCCGACTTCGAGCTAAAATTCACTTTATTTTTATTCTTTTCTTTATGCGCATCAAAAGCCAGCGCAATCAAATCTTCGATCAATTTTTCATAAGGAATCCCGGCATGTGCCCACATCTTTGGATACATACTGATTGAAGTGAAGCCCGGAATCGTGTTGATTTCGTTTATGTAAAGCGCGTTATCATCTTTGGATAAAAACCCGTCAACACGCGCCATGCCCACGCAATCAAGTGTGCGATAAGTTTTTAAACACATTAATTGGAATTCTTCGCTTAATCTTGGAGAAATTTTCGCAGGTATTTCGCCACGCGATTTTCCATTCACGTATTTATCATAAAAATCATAAAATTCTCCACCAAGAATAATCTCACCGACAGTCGAAGCTTTTGGGCTGCTGTTGCCAAGAACCGCGCATTCAATTTCATGCCCGTTTATATGCTTTTCAACTAAAATTCTGCTGTCATATTCGCATGCGAGTTTTATCGCTTTTTCAAGATCACGTTCGTGTTTCACTTTTGAAATTCCAACAGAAGACCCCATCCTTGAAGGCTTAACAAAGCACGGAATGCGAATTTCACGAATAATATTTTTCATTACAGCTGCGGAATTTTTTGCAAAATATTCACGCGTAAACCACATATATTTTGAATTTGGAACACCGGCTTTATCCAGCAATTTTTTAGTTGTGATCTTATCCATTGCAACGCTGGAAGCCATAACTCCACATCCAACATAAGGCACATTAGCCATCTCAAAGAGACCTTGAATCGTTCCATCTTCGCCAAAAGGTCCGTGCAAAACAGGGAAAACAACATCAAGCTCGCAGAGCGATTTACCGCTCTTGTCCGTTAATAATAGTTTTCCTTTTTCCGGTGCAAGATTTATAAGAACCGGAACGGATTTTTTATCCTCCAAAAACCATTTTCCATCCTGCGTTATTTTAATCTTAAAAACGTTATATTTTTTTGCATCAACGTGCGAAATAATCGATTTTGAAGAAACAAGCGAAACTTCATGCTCGCCGCTACGACCACCAAAGATGATTCCAAGGTTTAATTTTTTCATAATTAAATTTTAGTCGCGACTTTATCAAAACACCATTGACAAAATAACCAAAATGACGTATAATTTATGTATATTAACAAAAACAAAAATGAAAAACCAAAAACTCGCGAGTCTAACCGTGGCAGTTGTCATCATTTCGACGTTGACGCTGTCTGTTCCCGTAGGCGCTTATATCCAGACATTTATGTTTGGACCATTTTTAGCCCAAGAGTCGGGCAACCCTCCTCCATCAGGCGGAGAAGGTGGTGGTGACTCCGGTGGCCAAGGTCCAAGACAAGAAATGGGTCCAGGTCCAGGTTCAAGCGGTGGTGGCTTTGGCGGTCAAGGCGGGAATTTTATGCCCGGTAACTTTGATCCAAATAATCAAGGTCCAAACGACATGAAATATGGTAATCGCCCTCCAATGCAAGGCCAGGACGGGAATTTTCAATCACAGCCATATAAGCCAATGATGCAGCAAGGTCAAGATGATAAGCAAAACCAAGGATATCAACCTCAAAATCAACAGCAAGGTTCTACGAATAAACCATGCAATGGAAAGTGGGTTCAAGATGATAAAGGCGGTTATTGTGAGTCATGGGGAAAGTACGATCAGTCAATGCAATCTCAGCAAGGTGGGCAAATGAAGCCTGCGCCAATGAGCGATACAACTCAAACGTCTGATCAAAGCCAGAATTTCAATCAAAGCAATCAAGGCGAAAATCAGGAAGATTTTGATAAACAACAATATCAGATGGATGAAAGGCAAGTCAATATGGAAGTGAAAAATATTCAACGTGAAGCTAAAAATTTTCTCAACGAAATTACAAGAATGAAAAAAGAAGCTGACAAGATGGCAAAGAGAATAAAGGGCGTAGCGTGCCCGGCCATAGATGAAGCAAAAGGCCTTATTAATGATGCTAAAGCAACTTTAACAGAGCTCCAGAAGGCAAAGGCAACAACTGAAGAAGAATTGGATGCACTTCGCACAAAGCTCGAAAACCTTAGAGGTGGCCCAAATGCAGAGGAAGATGAATCATTGATGGATAAAATGAATCAGATTATGCCAAAAATGGGAGTTTGTGAAGGATTGATGAAATTTACAAAAGAAGTTAAAAAATTCGATAAAGAAGTCGTTAGAGAAATAACAAAAGCTAAGAAAAACAAAATGCCCGACGAAATAGTTGGTGGGATGCAAGAAATTTTGAATACGCTTAAAGCTCTTGAAGCAAATCCGACAGAAGGGCTTTCGGAAGAAGATATGGATAGTGGAGACTTTGTAAACAGTTTGTTTAATGACACTTTGCAACCACTTCGCGATTCAATGGATGAAATTCGACAAAGCATGAACGATATTTATGATAAGCTCGGCATGTGTAAAGGCCTTGTAAAAAATAAAAAATCAGTTGAAACTCTTTCAAAAAAAGTCAGCAAATTGGGCGAAGAAGCCGTTGCCGCAGCTGAAGAATTAAAAACTGTATTTTTTGAAGGCTTGAGCGCTTGCGAAGCAAAAGATTACGATTCTTTGGATGAAATAGCTTCAAAGCTTGAAGAATTGAAAAACAATTTTGAAGAGATGTATCAAAAATAGACAAGCGTATATTTTAAAAATTAACAAAGGGCTGGATCAAAAATTCGGCCCTTTTTACTTTTTGTTTTATATTTTGACTTTTGCTATAACAACATCCTTTAATAAAAATATATGAGCATAGACGGAGATTTTGCTTCTCGGGAAGAAGCTGATGAAGCGGCAAGAGATACTATGGTACGCATAGAAAAAGGCATCACAAAAGGAGAGATAGACAGGAGATTTTTTGTTCCGCTTATTTGCAGAGTAGGCGGTTATGACGCAGTCTTATTTGATTCGGCTCAGGCTTCAAATAACGATGCGGCCGCTAGAATTGTAGCAGCACTAACTACGGCTTATGGAGCTCAAAGAATAGGTCATTCAGACCTTTTCGCAGCGTTAAACGCCGCACAGAGTAACAGAAATCCGGTTAGCGCAGATCCGGCAATAGCGCATGCAGATAGAAGGGCGGGGGATGGAGTTGCGCTTGCATTGAGACTTAATTATGATCCGAGAGATATTGCTCATCCTGATAATCGAAACGCGGTCGTGGCAAATTTTGAAGCCACGCATAGAAGGGTTATGGAAACGTTTGGTATTCCGGACGATTTTAAATTCCCTTTCGAGGTATCCGTTCATTAATTCTCGCTACAACCTCATAATTAATCGTATTAAACCATCCTGCCATTTGTTCTGCAGAAATGGTTTCGGCGTGGCCTTTTGCGCTACCTTTTTGCGTCCCAAGTAGCACAACCTCATCCTCCAATTTCACATCGCGAATATCCGTCACATCAACCATGATTATATTCATGCAAACGCGTCCGCAAATTGGCGCGCGTTTTCCGTGAATCAAAACGTAAGAATTATTCGAAAGTCGGCGGTCGTAGCCGTCATAATATCCAACCGGAATTATCGCAATTTTCGTTTTCGCAGTCGTTTTATACGTGCATCCATAGCCAATATACGAGCCTTCAGGGATTATTTTTATCTGCGCGATTTTCGTTTTCCACGTCAAAATCGGTTCAAGTTTTATTTTTCCGCGACCTTTTTGCAAGGCCGAAACATACGTTTCTTTTGAAGGCCACATCCCATAAAGTCCGATTCCAACGCGCACCATTGTCATGTGTGTTTTCGGAAAAAGGATTGTCGCCGCCGTATTTGCGCAATGTTTATATTTGATTTTTATACCAATCGCTTCAATTTTTGCGATTGTCTTTTTAAAATTTTCGAGTTGAAAGCTAGCAAATTCATGCTCAGTCGTATCTTCAATATTTGCGAAGTGTGTGCTGATTCCTTCCAGTTCCAGATTTTTATTTGCGATAATGTATTTTGCAAATTTCACAGCATCTTCCGGCATAACGCCTTGTCTATTATTTCCGGTTTCGATCTTCAAATGCAGTCGCGCTTTTTTGCCAAACTTTTTTGCAGCTTTCGCAGCGGCGTCAACCGTTTCTTTATTATAAACAACAAATCGCACGTCCATTTTTACAGCCGCTTCAATCTGGTCCAGCGGCACATATCCAAGAATATAAATCGGATTTTTGATTCCGGCGTTCCTCAAAGTTTCCGCTTCAAAAGCCGCATTAACGCCAAGCCAAATAGACGACCCACCATCTTTATATTCGGAAATTATTTTTCCAACTTGAGCAAGCCCATGCCCATATGCATTTGCCTTCACGCAAAAACAAAGCGTTACATTTTTGCCAATCAAAGATTTAAAAGCCGCAATATTATGCTCTAGCGCCTTTTTGCTTATCTCAACTCGGCTAATCGGTTCGGTTTTTGGATTTTGTCCTTTGGATTTTATCATTTCCTGTATTATATTGGTTTTGTATTCTTTTTCCAATCTACAATGAAAATTCTCCGCAAAACATTCGGCTTCCTCGCACTTTTAATACTGCTCCCAGTTGCAATATTCAAGCTCTGGGCAGTTGTGAAAATGTTTAAAAAGAAGAAGTAATTTTTATCCGGGAATAATGCGGCTACCGGTATCATTGGTAGCGTCTAGAAGCGTATCAGCAGGTTCATCTGCGGCAATGGCTCCAAGAGCCCTTCCTGCGGTTTCGTCGATTCTTGGTCGGATTCCCAAGTCGGCAACAGCGCTATTAAATTCAGGAAATTTGCAGTATGGAAGTTGAACCTTGATAGACATATCGATTTCACTCAGCACAATTTGCGCTCCGGGCAGTTGTTCTCCTAAATATAATGCGAAAAACCTGAGGTCATCAATGCTGGGATAATCAACAGTGGAAGGTATTAGCGTATTAACGGTTACCGTATGATCTTGGCGGTCTTTTGGGCGAGGCTCAGGCACAAAATCTATCTTACGTGCAAATAAAAAGCACGTATATGCAGTTGTTCCAAACGCATCAGCATATCTCAAATAATGAAGATTTTTAAGATCGGACGCTTCCAGAAGATCCTTAAAGCCTCGATTCATTTTCGCGGAAAGCTCAGGCTCATCTCTACATTCAGCTTCAGCAACAACTCTTTTTCTAAGATAATCATGACCTTTTCCATCAGGAACGGCGGTTAATTCGTCTAATGACATTAAATCAGGATTTGGTGCTCCCATATATTAATTTGTTATTTTTATAGGGCCAGGGCAAACAGCATCACCAACCGCATCTGCGGCCTCTTCTGCAATATCTCCAATTCTTTTTGTTCGAATGCTCCTTGCGTCTCCAAATAATTTTTCAAGGTGACAATAGCTAATGACTACACTGATAAATCCATTAGCTCGATCAAATTTTATGCTTGCAAAAGGCATTTTAGCTTTTAGATGAGCAGTTAGAGGTACGAGAGTGTTAGCATCTGTTTCAGCCTTATATGGATCAGCTTTATCAAGGCGGATATATCCAATGTAAGCGTCAGAGTCGAATCTTTCAAGTTTGCTACCTTTAATGAAGCGTACGCCATCCGGAAAAGGAAAGCCAAAAACCAGATCTTCGATTGCAATGCCTATTCTGGCTCCAAGGTCACGTGAGTCAGCAACTCCAAATTTTTGCAAAGCAAGATTAATGAGATAATTAGGGGCCGCGCCCGTGGGAAATGCTTCCGGTATTTCTATTGCTTCTGCTGCATTCATAATAATTTTTTAAATTCAGGTTTCGATTATAAATAACAAGCATGGCATTTGTCAAATTATAAATTGACATAACGAAAAATATATTTTACAATTTAAACACTTATAATACAATTTATGGCTTTAAGTCTAAAACAAAGAGGCGATGCTGTTGATGAAACAGCGGAGAGATTTTTTAGAATGAGACCCGGCGAATTGGGCGTAGCAAAAGCAATTCGTGAAGTATTTTTAGGAGAAGATCATCGAATAAGCGTTGCTGTCAGACGTGCGGTGGAAGAAGTGGGACGTGAAGACTGTTTGGAAATTTTATCGATAATTAATCGTGGATGGGCAAATTTGATGATGGGCTATGAAGGTGGTTTTTTGCATATTGCAAATGCTGTTACGGTAGACAGGGCAACTGTGGAATTGCGTCCAATAGCGGAAGTGTGTTCAGCTCATGGTAGAGATGCGATGCAAGCGGTGGCGTCTTCGCCAATATCGGACTTGTCTGCTTCAAAAGCACCAAGAAAGCAAAAGCCGGTATCAAAAGCACGCCAAGTCTTGGACAGAGATGCGCCAAAATTTAGATTTATTTCAGAAAAAGGCCTTGATGCGACAGAACTGGAAGAGTTAAAACAGGCTTTACGCGGGGACGATTTGGATGCTGTAAAAAAAGCAATTTTGCGTTGTCCGGGACTTATTTTGGAAGAATTTAATACGATTTTGGAGTCAAAAATTGTAAGAGAGCTTCTATTGTTTATAGCGCAAGAATATCCGAACGTTATAATAATTTATTCGCCAAGATTTTTAGACAAACCTTTTGCTTATGAGGTTATTATGGAAGCGGCAAGAAGAGATCCTAAATTGGCAATTAAGCTATACGCAAAATATGAGCCCCTCAGCGGTTCTGAAAAGATTCTCGCAGAAGCGGAAACTCTCGCAAAATCAGTAAAAGACTGAGAATTAAATGTAAATTGAATCCTGTAAATTGAAAATTGCTTGATAATTGATTATCGATAATCGATAATTGATCCACAATGCTTCGTTATATAAAAAAGATTTTTTACGTAATTCCAAAAACACCAATGAAGGTGCAGCTTGAGATTACAAACGCTTGCAACCTTGCGTGTCCGATGTGTCCGAGAACAACGCTTAAAACAGGGGAGGCGCACATGGATTATGATTTATATTTGCGAATCCTAAATAAACTCAAAGGCGTTCAAAGAATTTACCTCACAGGTTGGGGCGAGCCGCTTGTTTATCCGCAGATTTTTAATGCAATAAAAGAGGCAAAAAAACGTGGTCATTTTGTAAGCATTACGACGAATGGCATTATTTTAAGTGAAGAAATTCAAAAAAAACTTATAAAAACCGGTATTGATCAGGTTGTTTTTTCAGTCGATTCAATCACGGATTATAGCGGCGACGGTCACAGAAATTCCTCGTCTTTAAAAAACATTATTGATTTCACAAAACGCGCAAAAGAATCAGGAAATCCAGATATTTCGCTTCAAGCCTGCAACCAAAAAAACCGTGAAAATGATCTGTTTGATGTTATAAATTTTGCCGCCAGAAATCGCATCAGAAATGTCGAAATTTTGCGTTTGGACACAAGATTTTTATCAAATCTCGCACGTCCAAATTTTAAAGAAGAAGAGAGTGCGCTCAAAAAAGCTTTTAAGCTCGGTCGCATTCTTGGCGTTGAGGTTAATAGCATCCAAAATTCAATCGGCTCGGGACTTCGTGGATTTTTATTTCGCAGATTCAAAAGGCAATTTCACGGGCTCAATACGCTCATGCAAAAGCCATGTTTAAAGGTTCAAGATTATCTTTATATAAATGTAAAAGGCCAGGGAACGCCTTGTTGTATGCTTCCGCATTTTAATATTGGCGATCTTGGCTCGGAAGACTTGCAAGCCGTTTGGCACAGCAAAAAATTTCAAGATTTCCGCAAAAAAGAATGGAAAAAGATTTGTGGAAAATGCGACATCATGAATTTGAAGCAGAAATAGGGGGACGGAGTCGACATTGACAGATTGAATATAATCTGTTATTTTATTTCCTATGGCAAATTTATCACAACCCGGCAGCGCCTCGGATGATCTTGGCGATGAGGCAGAATCTATCAGTATTCACGATTTGGATTTGAGAATAGATGATGCGGTTATGCAGAAATTTAGAGCGATGGCGAGAGAAAATTCTGCAAATATAGCCGAATCAAATTTATATATAGAGCAAAGGCAAGCTTTTTGGGCTTCTTTGCCGGATGATGGAGTTGGTGAGGAGGTTTCGGTTGCACAGTATATCGAAATGAATCCGCATTTATTGAGAGCATATGATAACATGATTTCTTCGGTTCAAGTGCGCGCAAATGCAGGATTGCTATTTAGTCAAAAAGTTAGAAAAAATAGTACAAAAGAAGCGGAATTCATAGCTCAAGTGAGAAGAATATGCGAAGGCGGAGAATTCGTAGAAGTGTTTGTTATCATTGCGGTTTTAGACGATGGAGCTCAGATAAAGAAATTTGCATTTTCAGCTATCGATTGGGTGAAGGAAGAAGATATAAATTTAGCGGTAGTAGATCTTAAGAAGGAGTTAGGACAGAGAAAACCAATAAAGATGTTTTCATTACATAATCATCCGGATCAACTCGCGAAATCAAAGATAAAATCAGTACATCCGGGGCCGGAAATAGGATTTATATCAACAAATTCTCTTACAGTGGAAGATATAAATGAAGCTGACAGGATGCATCACGAGTTTTTCCCGGGAGTCCCATTGTTGGAGATTGCAGTTAGCGAGAGCGGATTGACGTACGAATATGAGGTTTCGGTTCAGGATTAATATATTTTGACCTTTGACTTATGACTTTTGAGTTATTTTGTGCTATACTTCCAACACGTATTCACCTAACAATAACAATATGCAAATCGCAAATTTACATTATACGGGAGCGAAGATTGCTCCAACGTTTTTTGGAAAAGTTATGTTCTATTTCGCGCTTGCGGTATTGATGTCCGCAGTTGGCGCATACATGGGATTTTTCTATTTTCTGCCGATGATCGTCGCGTCCCGCGGCTTAATTTATGGAATCTTCGCACTTGAGCTAATCCTCATTTTCACATCTCGAATGTGGATGCGCAAACGTCCGATAAATTACATTCTTTTTTCAGCATTTACGTTTATAACAGGCGTAACAATCGCGCCGCTTTTGGCTGTAACTATAGCGGAATTTGGAGGCATGTTTATCATTAAAGCGCTTGCCGCAACAGCGTTAATGTTCACAGCATCAGCAATAATTGGTTATACCGCAAAAGTCGATTTCACAGGAATTCGCGGTTGGCTTTTTATGTTTCTTATCGGCATGATCGTGGTTTCTGTAATTGGAATTTTTGTTCCATGGAGTAATACATTTGAAATGGTGTTTTCCGGCTTTGGAGTGGCGCTTTTCAGCATTTATACGGCCGTTGATTTTCAGCTTATGCTCAAAAGAAATACGTCTCACGAATTCGCGATGGACGTGGCTTTAATGCTTTATCTGGACATTTTCAATCTTTTTATATATATTCTTCGCCTGATGGGAAGCATCAGCAGGAATTGATTTAAAAAACAAATTTATGCCTAAAAATAAATTTAAACTTAATATTGGCTCGATTTTAGAAGCCGAAGAGGGCGCTCATGTCGAATTTGATATTGATGCGCTGCTTAAATTGGATGAAAAAACTGAAATGCCAATAACGGCCGCAGTGCAAGTTATGAAACTTTCGCACGAGGTAAACGTAACCGCAAAGAAATTTACTGCAGAAGCAAGCGTTGTTTGCTCACGATGCATAAAGAAATTTAAACAAAAAATTTCGATCAAGCTCATCGAAAGACAGTTCTTATTCGAACGACCACATGTTGTTGAAGATGCTGACGATTTATACCTCGTTGATATGAAAAATGCGACAATTGACATCGCCGAGCTGTTCCGACAAGAATTGCTATTGCATTTTCCGCTTATTCCGCTATGCTCTTTAAAGTGTAAGGGTCTATGTGCGGTATGCGGTAAGAATCTGAATCTTGGCGACTGCGGACATAATCACGACGTCGATATTTCATCTATCGAGACCCAAAAACCTTTACTCAAATTAAAAGAATTGTTTAAACAATCACAAAATGGCAAAACGACCGACAAACAAACGAAAAGCTCCACGAAGCCAAACCAAAAAAAGATATAGTGGTTTCAAGAAGAGAGCACAAAAACAGCTTGTTGAAAAATACTCGCTCGCAAAATGCAAAAACTGCGGCGAAGTAAAGCTGAATCATCACATCTGCCCAGTCTGCGGAAGCTACGCTGATAGAAAACCGCTAGATAAAGGCAAAGACGTGATAAAGAAAATCAAAGCTTAATTGAAAATTGTAAATTCATTGTGAATTGAGTTTTGAATCTTGATAATTGAATGTAAATTGAAGCTTGTAAATTGTAAATTAACTCCGTATGGCTTTTAAAAGACGCGCAAGCAGAATTGTTGCTATGAAAGCACTTTTCGCATACGAACATCACAAGGAAAAAGTTGATAAAATTTTTGACTTTATTTTAACGGATGGCGACTTGAAACTTGATGATCCGGAATTTGCAAAAGGCTTAATAAAAGGCACGATCAAGCATCAAAAAGACATTTTAGCGAAAATTCAAGAAATGGCGCCTGCTTGGCCTGTTGAGAAAATTGCTCCTGTGGATCGCGCGATTCTTGAAATCGGCGCATTTGAAATTCTTTTTTCAGAAGACGTTCCTCCTGTTGTTGCAATAAATGAGGCGATCGAAATTGCAAAAGAATTCGGCGATTTAAATTCCGCAAAATTTATAAATGGTGTTTTGAGTAGTATAATGACAAAGCATTGCACATATCGCGACCCAAAAACGGGCGAATATCTTAAAAAATGACAAAATCCAAAGGGCAAATGACAATCGACAAATTTGCAGAGCTTCAAAAAATAATTAACGTAAAATTTAGAGATCCGGAACTTCTGGAAACAGTTTTTAGGCACAGATCATACGTGAACGAACACAAGCGCGATGGCGGATCAAATGAACGCCTCGAATTTCTTGGTGATGCGGTTCTTGAGCTTGTTGTAACGGAATTTTTATACAAATCTTATCCAAAAGAGAATGAAGGCACGCTCACGGATTGGCGTTCCGCTCTCGTGAAAGGTCCGCACTTGGCAGACATCGCAATTGAACTTCAACTTGGAAAATATTTATATTTGAGCAAAGGCGAATTAATGTCTAAAGGTCGCGAAAAACCTTATATTCTTGCGAATACGGTTGAGGCTTTAATCGGTGCAATTTACATTGATAAAGGTTACAAAGTTGCGCACGGATTTATTGGAAAATTCATTCTCGATCGTCTTCCTCCAATCATTGAGCAAGGGCTTCACATAGACCCAAAATCACGTCTTCAAGAAATCACTCAGGAGAAAATGCTTGGTATGCCGGTTTATAAAGTGATGAAAGAGGAAGGTCCGGATCATGCCAAAAGTTTTATTGTTGGTGTTTACGTTAAAGACGAACTATGCGGCGAAGGCTCAGGCTCCAGCAAGCAAAAAGCTGAGCAGGAAGCTGCAAAAAAGGGACTGAAGAAAAAAGGGTGGAAGTGAAATCGCGCTAAATAATACAAATATCATTTAACTTTTTAATATGGATTATCGAAAAAATGCTCCTTTGATTGCAGCAATTGCAATTCCGATTTTGATGATTATTTTTGTAGCGGTGGCAATTTATGTGCCGGGTTTATTTAAGCATCCGACATACAGCTTTTTGTACGCTGAAGGTTATACAAGCGGAATATATGAAGTTAAAAATGGCACAATTGCAAAAGTTGAATACGATGAAAGAACGCAAAATTATTATAAAAACAGAGAAGAGGTAAAGTTATATTTATATGATGTTGCAAAGGATCAAGCGCGTGAAATAAGTCTCGAAGATGCGGCAAAATTAAGTTTAGATACAAGCAGAATCGCTTTGGATGGCTTCACAATTGCGCAAGGCAGGCGCACAAGCCTGTTTGATTCAAACGATGGCAGAAATTTATTTGCGATTAACGGGAGCGTAAGTAAAGAGTTAAACGTAGGAATAAGAAATTATTCATTTACATTTTTAGGCTGGATAAAATAACAAATTAATATATGGAGAAAAATGAATTGTTAAAGGCGATCAAATATATAGCTTCGCAGAATTTGGTTTCCAAAGACGAGCTTATTTCGGCTTATGATGAAGGAATTGCAGGACGTAAATCAGAAAAAACCAGTTTTGATATTTCAAAAATTTTATATTTTATAGGAGGCGGAATAATTATTTTGGGCATAGTGATTTTGATTTTCACAAACTGGGATAAGATGAACGATTTTGGAAAAATTCTTGCAAGTCTTGGTTCGGCAATTGCGGCATATGTTCTTGGAGCCATTTTATCAAGATACGAAAAAATCATTTACGCGGCGGGTCAGGCATTCTTTTTTATCTCCGCAATTCTTATGCCAATCGGTTTTTATGTGACTTTAGATATTGCGGGACTTGACGTTGATGCAGCGGGCGTGAATGCATTTGTTTCAGCTTCTTTGGTATTGATATACGCGATTTCTTATTTTGTTTACAAAACATATCTTTTCAATATTTTGGCGATCGCATTTTCTTCATGGTTTTATTTCAGCTTAACAAGCTTAATCGCAGGCAATAATCCGATTCTTGACGCCGAAAAATTCTTTGAATATAGAACCTTAGTTTTGGGTTTTTCGTTTCTTTTTCTTGGCTATTATTACTCAAAAATCGATAAAAAAGTTTTTTCAAATATGTTATATGCATTTGGCATGTGTGGCGTTTTCATTACAGCTTTGATTCTTGGAGGATATAAGCCCGATCAAAATATGTTTTGGGAAATAATTTATCCGGGATTGGTTTTTGCGGCAATATTTATAAGCGTTTATTTAAAAAACAAAATTTTCCTTTTTGGGGGATCAATATTTTTAATAGCATATATCATAAAAATTACAAGTGAGTACTTCAGCCACGGCTTTGGTTGGGCATTTTCATTAGTAATCGCAGGACTGGCCTTGATGGGAGTCGGGTATTTGACTTATTATTTGCATCAAAAATACTTGGGGTCGTCGGAGCTTTAGATCGTCTAATTCCGATTCCTGACTTTTGGATTTTTAAGTTCTCTTAAAGCATCGCCGGCGATCCATTTTGCGGCTTTGTTGTCGATTTTTAATATTTCTTCCGCAACTAAAATTGCTTGTTTTCGAAGCTCCGCATTTCTTTTCCCAATTTGGCGGAGTGCCCAATTAACCGCTTTCCTAACATAATTTCTTTCATCTTTGCATTCCCGCTTTATAATCGGAAAAAACGCCGCCATTTTTTTATCAGATGCCTTTTTATCATGCACAGCCAAAACCGCCATCAAAGCAAAACTCGTTCTTTTTATAAATTCCTCTTCGTGCCCGCTCAATTTCACAACCATTTCATATGCAAACGGAACTTTATCAAACAGATTTGTGCAACATTGATCGCAAACGTCCCACGAGTCAAAATCGCTTGCCCAAGCCAAAAACTGCTTCTCGGTTACAAGTTCAAATTCATCAATCATAGGCGCCAAAATTCGAGCCTCATGAATTCCACTTTTCCAAAGTTCAAGTGCCAGCTTGTGATTGCGACCAATCTTTTTCGCCATTTTTCGAATCGTCGGAATATTCGGCCCGCCAAGAACGTATTTGCCCGTAATTCCAAACCGCGCCATGCCTGCAACATTTGCAAGATTTGCATAAGATTTGAGCTCGGTGATGATAGAAGCGAAGTCCATATTTAAGATTCTTTAGATTTTTTTAAAATATTTAGCGTAGCTTGTACGGATGGATTCTCGGTATTTAAAAATAAAACTTTTTTACCGTAAATTCTAACAAGTGGAGTTATAAATTCATCGGCCCATGCAGGGGCCAACACAGATATTTTTTCAAAATCCAATTCGATCGTTTCGCTTTTGACAATATTAACCAGATTTGATTTAAAAGCCAAAAAAGCTTCTTTTCCGGACGGCCTTGAAATAAGCGTTGTGCCAAATTTACTTATATCTATTTTCATATTTTTGATTTTATGCATCTCCAAGGCGCCTAATAGTTTCTCCGTATTCTGCAAAAGCCCTGTCTACAAGTTTACTTATCATCTTTTTTTCATATTCGCTTATATCGTCTTGAGGAGATGATGTGACGATTTTACTTGGCGCAATATAGTTTTTACTGACTTTTTTCATGCTTATATTCTAACAAATTCTTAGAGAAAAGTTAACAAATTTCTGACGAAGGGGCTTCACCGCCCTGTCCCCGTACTTGCCCTGTACAAATTTTCATCTTTATAGTATAATATAAACAGTATTTAACAATATTAAATATGGACCCAGAAGCACGCGGTCAATCACCGGATCGAATGGCGGAATATTTATCTCGCATTATTGAAAGGCTTTTACCTGAGGTTGATAGCCAAAAAGAGCCAAGACGAATTTTTGCGGATTTAATTGAATCGGGAGAATTTCCGGAGATTTTTTCAGATGTGACTTTTCAAATAATTATATCAAAATTCATCGATAGCGTTAATAACATGAGAGTAAGGATGAAAAATATACAGGGAGTAGAGGGAAAAACGATAGTGATAGAATCGGAGCTGGGGCAATTTATTACGAACAATAGAGGGATATTCATGGTTCAGAAAGCGCTTATGAGTGGCGATTTGCTTGCTGATGAAGTTCTTACTGTTATCGCGGCAATTGGTATGCTTCCTAGGGCTCATACATTTAAAGGATGGGAAAAAGACTCTGCTCATTTGAGAGTTGTGCATGGAGTAGCCTCAGCTTTAAGCACAGGCAAATTATTTAATGGTCCATCGGAAACACGTGGTAGGCGTAATGTCGCTGATGTGTTAACGAAATTAGGGGAAGAACCTGTTATGCGGCTTCAAGATCGGATTAGAGCTGCGGAAGGAATTGCTGCCCCAGGAACCGATTCGCCAATGCCTACAAGGGAAATTGAAGACGAGGTTAGAGCTGCACTTTTTGGCATATTACCTGCGGAACAACCGAAAGCGCTTGGAGCCGATGACGAAAAAGGCGCAAAATAATTTTACAAATTACAAAATTTAATTTATACAAGGTACATGGCAGAATTAGATTTAAAATCAGTATCAGAACGTCCGCAATTTGAAGACGCAAAACGCCGAGCGGCGTTAAAAGAGGGAGATCGATTCTTTTTCTTCAAAGAGGGAAAGAAACCGGGAGAAGGTGGAGAAATTTTGAAAGGCAGTGTCCGTGAAAGTGGATTAAGTCCTTTTTGCAATTTATCTTATGGAGGAGGTATGTCCGGTGATTATGGCGGTTATTTAAAGCCGGGAACGATTTGGGGCTTAACAGAGGAAGAGGTTAAAGCGAAATTGGCTGAAAAGCGCGTAAGCGAACAAGGTGTAGTAGCTCCGTCAGAATCTTCAGAGCTTGTGGTTCCGGCCGAAACTTCAGGAGCAATAACTGCAATATCAGTCGAAAAAAGACTAGACATACAAAAGACGACAGGTGCCGCGATTATTTTGAACGATAAAGGCGGCATAGATTTGAGAGGTGACATTGCGGCCACGGCTATGGATTTAACAATCAGAATTGCGCATCCAATCAGCGCTTTCGGGGCTGAAAGGGCGGAAGATCTTGCGAAAGAGGGTTTTATAGACCCAATCCTTTATCGCGCATTAAAACCGGAATTTGATAAGCTTTTTGATAGTATAAAAAAGATGCTTGCAGCATTGGAGGGGATGAGTGGACTTCCTGAGCCGGCACTCAATGGCATGAGGCAAGCGCTGTACATGACAGCGAACGCTTTAACTTTAAAATTTCTTCAAGATAATGCCGAATTAATCGAATTCACGCAGCTTGCAACGGTCACGAATGGTGATCACGCGGCTCGTGCATTAGAGGCAATTTTTGACGGTATTGATGGTGAGGGTCAAGCACATTTTAGAGATCTTCCACCTTCAGTTCAAAGATTCATAAGGAGATTTAGCGAGCGATAATTCTCTACTTATATTTTATTTTCATCGCCAAAACCGAAAGCGCGAACGCGGAACCACGGCGAGGGTAAGGCGCTATTTAGGTGAAATCAGTTGTAATGCTGAAATTTTTTACGTAAAATGTCTTTGCATTTTATCGCAAGCAATATATGGATAAAAAAACACCTAAACAAGTTGAAAAAGATTTAAAGAGCTTATTCGAAAAATATAATGTTCAAGAAAAAGTTAGCGTCGATGACATTAAAAATTGGATTTGGAACGCTACGGGATCCGCAATGACGGCTTCAAATAAGTATAATAAAAAATGTCTCAATTTATTTTCGCCAATCGACGATATCGACGAACTCAATGATGTCATGCAGGTATTCGTAGATGCATGGAACTTTTTTCCGCACAAAGCTCTTAAGGGGAAATCACCACATGAAGCATATCTCGAGATATACGGTGAGAGAGCGGGAGAGCAACCTCGAGACATGAAAGATAGAGCGGAAAGGCCAAAGGTGATGGTCGGAGGACATGAAATGGAATTGGACGAATTCCATGCAATGATAAAAGAAATGGAAAAAGCACAAAAACCATTCAAGGAGTGGATTGAGAAAGACGCTCTTCCGAAATATCAAAAATATCTGGAGCAAATCGTGAAAACGGAAAAAGCCTGTGAAGAGCATTACAGTGTTGCCGATTTATTTTTTCAAAGGGCATTGCATCTTGGTTTTATTGATTTAAAGTCTATTCGCCAGGATTTTATTCAAAAAGAATTTCCTCATTGGTGGCCGACACACGTGATGTATTCAAATCTAAAGCCGGCAGGCGTTAAAAAATCACTGAGTTTATTTTTTGAATTTATTGAATTAGTCTATGGGGTTAAAAACTGATTTATTATTCTAATCTTTAACTTCTAAAATTATGAATAACCGGGAAAATAAGATCGTTCTATTTCAATCGAAAAAGGTTCGCAGAGCTTGGCACAATGATGAGTGGCTTTACTCTGTGGTGGACATCATTGAGGCATTGACTGATTCTGCAAATCCTACGGACTATCTTAAAAAGCTCAGAAAAAGAGATGTCGAACTCGGATCCTACATAGGGACAAATTGTCCCCACGTAGAGATGTTGACGGAAACAGGCAAAAAGAGAAGGACATTGGCAGGAAATACGGAAAACGTTCTTCGAGTTATTCAGTCCGTTCCGTCACCAAAAGCGGAACCATTTAAAAGATGGCTTGCCGAAGTGGGGAAAGAGCGACTTGATGAGATTGAAAATCCCGAATTGGCACAAGAGAGGATGAAGGATCTTTATGAGAAGAAAGGCTATTCAAAAGATTGGATTGATAAGCGTTTGCGTGGCATAGCGATTCGTCAGAATTTAACCGATGAATGGAAGGACCGAGGTCTTACGCATGAAAAAGATTACGCGATTTTAACTGCCGAAATTTCCAAAGCTACTTTTGGCATGACACCAAGCGAATATAGGAAATATAAAAATATTCCCGATAAAACGAAAGCAAATTTGCGGGATAATATGACTGATTTGGAGTTGATTTTTACGATGCTTGGAGAAAAAGTGACAACAGAGATTTCTCGGAAAGAAAAACCAAGAGTGATGATAGAGCATAAAAAAGTGGCCAAGCGAGGTGGAAATGTAGCAGGGGATGCAAGAAAGCAGACGGAAAAGGAACTCGGAAGAAGTGTTATTTCGAAAGGCAATTCCCTCGATGAAATTGTAAAGAAAAAACTAAAAAAGTCCGATTAAAGCCAATGTTAAAAGTCTTTATTTATATTTTATCTTCATCGCCAAAACCGAAAGTGCGAACGCGGAACCAACTCCGCTCATGATTGTTATTGGCCAGCTTTGAATCAAAAAGCCATAGACAGTCCACAAAATTAGCCCGAGCGAATACATCGCGTATCGCATCAGGGACAAATCTCCGGTCGACTTCGTGCGCCAACTTTTAATCGTTTGCGGAATCATCGAAACCGTTGATAGAATTCCTGCGACGTAGCCGAGAAGATCGGTGTTGGACATGGGGTTATTTTTTTAATAAATCTTTTTTCAGAATCTGCATAATAGTAACGGGGTCATATAATTCCGGTTTCAATGAATCTCCGGAAAAACGAGTTATAGGGTAAAGGCTGTATTTATTATCTTTGCTGACAATTATGAAAATATAATGGAGCTGAAGAACTTCCAACATGGCTTTGTCATAACCGCTTGAACGTGGCCATTTTTCTTCGACATTTTGCAGTTCCACAGCCAATCTGTTGCCACCAATGCCAACGACTCTCCATCCAGATAACCCTTGAGGTACGATTGTTAATAAAACCCTTATGCTATTGTCGTAAACAACTGAAAAATACCATGAAGTGGGTTTCACTACCGATATAAAGTTGGTGTCAGACGTGTAATTGCTTATGTCATCATTGAGGATGGCATAATTTCTATATGCATTGCCAAGGGTGGCTTCTTTAATTTCTTGTTGATTTGAAAAACCATAACTTTTTAGTGCACTTGGGTCGGCAATTAAGGAGTCTAATAACGAGGGTAATTCTTTTTTTGCAGCTGTTACAACGCCTGAAGGAGGGTCGACGTCTAAATGTGGTCGTAAATACCAATAAATCATTCCAGCCACTATGGCGGTAATAATTATTATAACAACAAAAATTATCCAGTTTTTATTACTATTTTTTTGATCTGCGTAATAAGCTTGGATCTCTTGTTCCATATCGTAAATTGTTATTTATTCTGGTGCCGGGGAAGGGACTTGAACCCTTATACTCTTGCGAGCACACGCACCTGAAACGTGCGCGTCTGCCATTCCGCCACCCCGGCAATATAGATTTTCAGGTAAATATTTCCTAAAAACCAAAGAATAAGTTATCATATATCCGGCTTTTTAACCATAAAAAATGCCTGAAATTAGAGAAAAATCTTGCGGAATAGTCCTTGTGAATCGCGGCGAAAATGATGACTCCGAGGTGAAATTTTTGCTTTTGCATTATCCGCAGGGGCATTTTGATTTTGCAAAAGGTCACGTTGAAGCGGGGGAAACAGAGCTTGAAACCGCAGCTCGCGAACTAAAAGAAGAAACCGGAATTTCAGAAATCGAATTTTATGAAGGTTTTCGCGAAAAGATTAGTTATAAATTTCGATACGAAGGGAAAATGATTTATAAAGATGTCTATTTTTTTATCGCCGAAACACACGAAACAAAAGTCGTTCTTTCGCATGAGCATCAGGGTTCCGGCTGGTTTGTATACGAAGAAGCGCGCAAAAAAATCACATTTGATCAGTCAAGAAAAGTTCTGGAAAAAGCGCATGAGTATTTGGTAAAATAAAAACGCACTAATTTTTTTAAACCTCACATATTTATGAAAACAAAATTTATTTCATCGTTATCGCACTCTGAAAAAGTTTTGATTGTTCCGATTTACACTTTCAAAAAATCTTTATTCACGCATTCGATTCCACAAGATCTCGTGAAACTCATTTCTGCTGCATTTAAAGCCAAAGATTTCGAATGTAAAGATGATGAAATTTATACAATAAACGGCGAACAAAAACTAATTTTTATCAGCCTCTCTGAAAAAGAAAAACTAGATTCCGCAAAAGTAAGAAACGCATTCGCGAACGGATTCAAAAAAGCAAAATCATTCAAGAAAAAATCCGTCGCTGTTTTCTTGTACGCCGAACTTGAAAGATTTGCGCAAGAAATTGCGGAAGGAATTGGGCTTTCAAATTATGACGTTGCGAAATATAAAACAGGCGAAGGGCTTGAAGAGCTTAAGAAAGCGGAAATCGAGGAAGTTATATTTATAACAAAAGATGAAAAAAAGTTTGCACCAGCACTTCAAAAAGGTCTAAAAATTGCCGACGCCGTGAACACTGTTAAAGAAATGACAAACGCGCCGGCAAACATTTTATCTCCAAAAGATTTTGCAGAAAAATCACAAAAACTAGCAAAAAAATACGGTTATAAAATTGAAATTCTTGAGAAAAAAGCACTCCAAAAACTCGGACTCAATACTCTTCTCGCGGTCAATGCAGGAGCGGATAAGGAAGATCAGGAAGCGCGCCTTGTAATCCTCAAATACATGCCTATCAAAAATCAGGAACCGATCGCGATCGTTGGAAAAGGCGTAATTTTTGATACCGGCGGATATAACTTGAAACCAAGCAAGCATCTTGACGACATGCAAGGCGACAAAGCCGGAGCATGTGCTGTTTTTGGCTTGTTTGAGCTGTTATCACAATTAAAAATTCAGCAAAACGTAATTGGCGTTATGGCGATTACGGAAAATCTCGTTGGTCCTCGCGCGTTTAAACCGGCCGATATTGTCACTTCTTATTCCGGCAAAACAATTGAAATTGTGGATACCGATGCTGAAGGTCGTTTGATTCTTGCAGACGCGCTCGCATACGCAAACAAAAATTTCAAACCTCGTTATATGATTGATATTGCAACTCTCACCGGCGCTTGCGTTGTGGCCCTTGGGGATAGATATGCCGCTACAATGGGCAATGACGATAAATTGAACAAGCTCCTTATTGAATCCGGAAAACGCACAGACGAGCTTGTTTGGGAGCTTCCAATGCATCCGGATTTTGACAAGAAGACAAAATCAAAAATCGCAGATCTTCAAAATGTCGAACACGGATCAGGCTACATGGCGGGCTCTTCCAAGGGTGGCGCATTTTTAAAACACTTTGTTGATAAAACAAAATGGGCGCATCTTGATATTGCGGGAACAGCATTCACGCATGACCCAAAACCATATGAGCAAGATAGAGCAACGGGATTCGGTGTCCGATTGCTACTGGATTTCTTGGAAAATCTAAAATAGTTTTTAATTTAAAAAATTACAAAAAAAAGTAGATTTCTATCGAAAATCAATCTTGAAGATGTGACGATTTATACAAAATAGACGGTGCGACAAGTTTCTACGTCAGATTGTAAAATTTTATTCTTAAAACTTCAAAATAGGCTTTAAATAAAGACGTACAAAAATATACACGTTGACGGAATTAGCCCGTCAATTTGCTGGCGACGGGTTTCAACCGACAGTTTGATTTTTCGCCATACCTATGCGAAAAAAGGCATTTTAAATTTGAAATAAATTTCCCTTTTTGACAATATTACGGAATGACATAATTAAATCACGCAAAAAATTTAAATAACCAAAAAAACCATGATACAAGAAAAATTTGAAAGAACAGAAGTGTCGAGAAGGGTGGCCGGCGCGGTAATAACTTTATTTGCGCTTATGTTAAATCTTGGCATTATGCCAGATGCAAAAGCGGCGGCCGCTCCGACTTTGAGCGTAGATTCGATGACTGTTAATGTAGGCGACATCGCGTCTGTACCGATTAGAGTATATGCGATGACAAATGTAACAGCCATGACTTTAGATGCAAGCTATGACGATACAAAATTGTCATTTCAGTCCATTGATGTTTTTGGAATTGATGAAAATGGTCTCATGTCAATTAACGTGGATATTCCTGGAAAAGTGACAATAGATTGGATGTCGGTTACAAACACTCCTTTAGTATTAGACAATCAGGGCATTATTAGTCTAAATTTTAGCGTTATTTCCGGTTTTGGGACGACAACGCAAGTGGATTTGACAGTGCCGTCGACTTCAATAATAGACGCAACGGGCGTTGATATAACAAGTTCTTATACTTTTAATCCGGGAACGATAACTATTAATTCAGTAGGAACATTTTTAAATATTCATGATACCCTTTTATTAAGCGGAATAAATAATAATTTAGAGACATGCGATCTTTCGCCAACGGCATGTGATGGAATTTATTTTGAAGATCCTGCGGTAGGAAAAATTACATTCGTTGGACCATTAGACGTAAGCGACATTGCAACGATAACGCTGCTTCAGGATCCGATAAGTTATATATCTTTCCAGAACGTGGGGGGTTTTTCCATAGTGATTTTTAATGGCGGTGCTTCGACTGTTTTATCAAGCGCTCAATTAAAAGTGGATTTCTATAATTTCTCAGCCGGATTAACTTTAAACGATATAACATTTATGATTTGGGATAATGATACAGGGGCTGAAATCAATAATGCTACGATATTAAGCAACGAAGCATATAATGGAACAACGGTTTCTTTTAATGCAGCGCATCCGGCAACTTTTTATGCATTTGAAAATTCCGTAATGATTCCGCCTGTTTTAACAGAGGTGACTCCGGTTCCAAGCATTACGAATAACGCAAATCCTGCATATACTTTCAACACTGACAAAGAGGGTACCATTACTTTAAATGGAGGATGTGGATCTGCGACTACAGACGTAGTGGTAGGTGATAATACGATTACTTTAACTGATCCAATGAGAGCTCCTTTGGCTGATGATGTGTATTTATGTGTAATTGATGAGACTGATTTAGCGGGAAATGTCACTTCAATGCAAATGAGTCAGTTCACAGTGGATGCAGTGGGGCCAGCCGCTCCGGTGATTATTAATTTTTTAAATGCGATAGATAATACGAATAAAAACAATTTTAGTTTTGATGGAACAGGTGAAGTAAATATGCCTTTTAATTATGCGGTAACGGATAGCGCGGCATCATCGGTAACGGGTTCAGGCATGATTGATGCGGCAGGCGTATTTTCCGTCAGTGGCGTTGATTTATCTACATTGGCGGACGGTGTTTTGACTTTGGACGTTTATATATCAGACGTTGCAGGGAATATTAGCGTTTATGCTACAAAAACGATTACAAAAAATACAACCGTAATTGTTAATTTAGTTTTAAGACCGGGCTGGAATTTAATAACTTTACCGGTTCAACCTGTTGATAGTATTACAAATCAACAAATTAATTACACAGCTGAAACATTGGGAAGCTTATTGGGTGCGGACGTTGTTTCGCAATGGATAGACACAAATCAACAGTATGGAAGCCATATAGTGGGATTGCCTATAAACAATTTTCCAATTGCGATTTCTAAAGGATTTTTCGTACACGTTAATGCCGGCACAACAATTGCAATGAACGGTTCATCAATTAACAACGTCGTATATTCGCCACTTTCGATTGGTTGGAATGCGTTGGGATGGAACAATCTTGCGATAGGTGCGACAACAGCCGGTGTTTTTGGAGCGTCATTAACTGGAGTTAATGTTGTTTCAAAATTTGATAGCGCAACGCAACTGTGGGTGAGTCACATAATAAATTTGCCTATTGGCGATTTTACGATCAATCCCGGAGACGGAGTTTTTGTGAACAAACAATAGAGCTTTATATATATAACTTTTTAACCAAAAAACTATGATTAAAATCAAAAAAACGGTTTCAAAAATCACAATTGCAGCAATGATGGCGGTGTTATTATCTTTTTTTCAGACCGGTTCGATAACTGCATTGGCGGCACAAGGATGCGCTTTAAACTCACTTTATGGAACGGTGACCGTAAACGGTGTCGCAACAGACGGAGCGACGGTAACTTTAACGGACTTAACGAATGGAGCTCCGGCTCTTTCCACGACAACGGCAAGTGGCGGAATATATTTAATTGAATCGGCAAATCTAAACGTTTGTGCGGTTGTTGGTGATCACATTCAGGTAACCGCATCAATGAACAGTGCAAGCGCAGATGCATTTGTGAACTATGCAGCGCAAGCACTGACAAATATAGATTTAACATTATCAACTGATATATTAACGTCGATTTCAATTACGCCATCAAGCGTAGGGATATTATTGGTTGGTGCAACTCAGCAATTTTCCGCATCAGCTTTGAATCAAAATGGAGTCGCAATGAATCCTCAGCCAACGATAGTTTGGGCATCGAACACTACGTCGGTTGCAACAATCGATCAGTCGGGACTTTTAACTGCCATTGGTGCAGGAACGACGAGCGTTAGCGCTGCAAACGGTTCGATTATGGCAAACGTTTCGGTTTCAGTTACAGATCCTGTTCCAACACCTGTCCTAACATCAATCACAGTTTCTCCTGCAACAGCAACAATCAACACAGGAGCAACACAACAATATACAGCTTCAGCGCTTGATCAAAACAATGTGGCTATGAATCCACAACCAACCTTTACATTCACATCAAGCAATACAGCTGTTGCAACAATCGATGCTTCAGGTCTTGCAACAGGAGTCACAGCAGGTGGTCCTGTTACAATCACAGCAACAAGTGGAGCAGTCTCAGGAACGACAACTCTAACAGTCACAACTCCGCCTACAGGGGACACGATTCCTCCACAGGTAGTTTCTGCTATTGCGACAACGCCGACAACAATACAAATAACTTTCGACGAAGAGCTGCAAAATAACGCAACTAACGGCCCAAAATCAAGCGATTTTACAATATATAACAATGCAACGGCGACGAAAAAATCTTTAACTATCGCAAGCATTTCTTATAATGCAAAAGTTGTAACAATTGGTTTATTAGACGCAATATTGCTTGGAGATACGCCGAATTTTGATATCAACACAGTAACGCCGGGAACAATAATCGACTTAGCAGGAAACGTCTTTGATTCAACAACTTATAGTCATCTAATCGTTGATGGGATTGGCCCGGCCGTTTCAATCGCACCCGCATTAGCAGTTGCGAAGATCGGCCAAAATATAACGCTTACGCCAACGTCATCCGATGTGTTCAGTGGGATAGGCGGTTATACATGGGATTTTGGCGATGGATCAGCCTTGATTCCGGGAACGGGAGAGCCGATTCCGGTTACATACGCATATGGTTATGCGGGAGAATTCACGATAAAATTAACAGTTAAAGATGTTAATAATAACGCAACGGACGCCACTACAAAAGCAATGATAGGCTTATTAACAAAGCATAAGAGTGACGACGGTGGATTGGAAATGGAATTTGAAGACATGCCGGACGGAGAATATAATTTAACGATGGACAAGAAAACTGAATCCGGAGAAGATATGACAGGATTTAAGGTCGGAGGAATATACTACGAAATAACTTCATCGGTTCCAAACGGTCAATTCTCTGCAAATATGACATTTGATTATCCGGACGTGGATAATAACGGCGTAGTCGACAACACATCGATAAATGAAAACGACTTAAATGTATATTACAGAAATGGATCAAAATGGGATCTAGTTCCTACCACATTGAGAGACAGCGTAAACAACAAATTAACTGTAAAGGTTAACCATTTCAGTAAATACGCTTTATTGGCTATAGATACGTCGACATCAGGAAGCACCGGAGGTAGCGGTGGCGGCGGCGGAGGAGGTGGCGGTGGATTAGTTATTTCAGGTGGTGGAAGTGGATCATACGTAGCTCTGCAATCATCAGATATAGCTCCTCCATTCACAGACATTGAAAATCATTGGGCGCGACAATACATTGAAGATTTGAGACTTAAAGGAGAGATTGTTGGAACAACGATCGGTAATTTCTCGCCGGATGTAACATTAACAAGAGCTGAACTCGTAAGGATGGTTCTGAATGCTTATAACATTCCAACACGAGACAGTTCAAAAGAAGAATTATTCAAGGATATTATGGGATCTGAACAATATGCTCCATATATTGCAGGCGCAAAAGCAGTTGGAATAATTAACGGATATGATGACGGGACATTTAGACCAAATCTTCCGGTAACGAGAGTGGAAGCGTTAAAGGTATTGCTTGAAGCTTCAAAGAAAGATTTAGCAATATCAATGGCGGCAACATATCCGGACACAAGCACAGATCAGTGGTATTCAAGATATGTAGTTTATGCAAAAGCAGCCGGAATCATAAGCGGGTTTCCGGATGGAACTTTTAGGCCACTAGCAAATGTAACCAGAGCGGAATTTGCAAAAATGGCTTTTATGGCTCAGAGATAAGATAAAAGTAAACAAATGGGGAGGGGTTTCAGGGGGATTGGGCCTTCGTAACAATCGGAGGCCCTTTCAAGAAAGAGGAAAAAATGATATAATTAATCGATGAAAATGAAAAGCAAAAAGACAATAATATTAATTTTAGGAATCGTTTTCGCTGCGATTTATTTTGCAATTTTTATATTTAACATTTGTATAACCGGTGACGTAAATGAAAAGTTGGCTTTATTAAATGCAAAATATGGTCTAACTGAAGCGGAAACAGTTGATAGTGCGCTAACGGAGAAAAAAATAGACTCGTTATTTTTTAGAGAAATATCTATGACGAGCGTATTAAATGTTTTGAAGCCAAAAAAAGAATTAATTGTAAAACTTAATGATGAAAATAATGTCCAAGAAGGCCCGCTTAAAAACATTTTTGTTTTAAAATTACGCACAGATTCTGACGTAAAAGAGATAGCCAAAGATTATGAGAACATTGACTTAGTGGCTTATGCTGAGCCAAATTATGAGCTGGAGATGAATGCGGAATCCGTTGAATTGTTGGAAGATACGAATGAGCCGAAAGAAGCTTTAGAGGCACCGGAAGACGCGCCGAAAAATCTTATTGTTACAGTCGCGCTTATTGATTCCGGCATTGATGCAAATCATAAAGATTTAAAGGGCAGAATTATTCAAGGTTGGAATTTTATGAATGGATCAAGTATTACAGACGACAATGTTGGTCATGGAACTCACATTGCAGGAATAATCGCGAGGAATTCAACGTTCGCGAAAATCATGCCATTGAAATTTACAGACGGTAAAAACGGCGGAAGAATAAGTGATTTAATAAAAGCGATAAAGTTTGCGTCTGATAAAAACGTAAATATTATAAATTTGAGTTTGGGATTGCAGGAAAAATCAAAATCATTGGAAGAGGCGACTGCATACGCTTTTGTGAAAGGAGCAATCGTTGTGGCGGCCGCCGGGAATTACAATAGTGAAAATGAATATTATCCGGCCGCGTTTAATAACGTTTTTGCTGTTGCGGCACTTAATAAAAACAGAGAAAAATTATATCAAAGTGATTTTGGTAAATGGGTTGATTATTCAACTGAAGCGCAAGACGTTTTAAGTTCTTTGCCGGGAGATAGATATGGTTACGCAACCGGGACATCTCAAGCAACACCATTTTTAACAGCAAAAATAGCAGACATAATCGCAACAAATAATATCTTTGATTCACCACGAATAAATCGCGAACTCAGAAAGGCGTCAAGAATTATTAACAAAGGCGAATTTTCCGGAATGCTTGGTCGCGAACTCTTATAAGTTTTGACCTTTGGATTTTGAGCTTTGAAATTTACTTCTTGTATCTCCCAATCGCAAGCGCCAATTCTTCATGATCTTTTGCGTATTTCTGCACGCTCACGCCTTTTTGCCATGCTTCACAGGCTTGGACCAAAGCGGTCGCGCCACCTTTCGTTCCCATCGGATGCGCATGTACGCCACCACCCATCGTTGTGATGAAATCAACATGGCCAATCGCTTTTATATAAGGAGCAAGAAGTAGAGGATTCAAGCCTCCGGACGCAATTGATACACAGCCTTTCATGCCATGCCAATCTTGTTCAAAAAATTCACCTTTAACTTTTGGTTGATATGCGGCATATGCGGCAAAAATGTCTTCCTCTGCGGTTCCAGCCATTTTCCCAATTCCTGCGGTTCCTGTGTGTACTCCTGATGCACCTGCAAGTCTTGCGAACTTACTCAAAACGCCGGGCGTAAATCCAATCGGATTTTCAGCTCTTGTGAAAGCGCCATGCATGGCTCTATGAAAATGCAGAAACACTTTTGGCCAAAGTCTGCGAGCGGTTTGAACAGAGGTCCAACCTGCCGTAATTCCATCAACTAAAAAGCAAAACGATCCCGGACGCATTTTTTTGATGATATATTCTGCGCGTTTTTTCATCGTATCAAAGTCCGCACCGGAAATATTAAACGAATGTAACTTTGCATGACCGGTTTCATCTTCCGCGCGATTCATTGCATCGCGAATCTTATCAACGGTTTTAAAATATGGACAGAAATCCTGATCAGCCTGCGGCTCATCGTGTTTTACAAAATCACCGCCACCAGCCCAGAATTGATAAGCTTTATCTGCAAATTCTTCGGGTTTAAGTCCGATTTTTGGTTTAATAATTGTTCCAAGAATTGGTCTGTTATAAACTTTCAAATATTTTCTCGCCTCAGGAAGAGAAGTGCTAGGACCATCATATTTTTTAAGCATCTCTTTCGGAAACCAAACGTCAAGAAGTTTGAGAGCGATAATGTTCGACATTCCAAAAACATTTCCCGCGATATAAGTTAAAATATTTTGCACGTTTCCTCCGCGATCAAAAATCCTCCAAGGAAATGCAATCCAAACCAAGCTTCTTTTTTTATCAACTTTATAAACCTGAGCATCAAGCCCCGCAGAGAATTTTGTAGTTGTAACCTTAACATTTGAACCGGTGCTGGATTCTGCAGCGACTTCACTTGCCGCATCCAAAAGATCCGTGCCTTTTTCCGGCACAAGATGATAGACCGTAAGCAAATAATCACCTGAATAAGGATTTTTCAGGTTCAAATTAATATACTCCTTCTGCATGTGTGTGAGGGTTAAATTTTAATTTTATGTAATTGTATCAAAAATCGTGGTCAAATTCAAAGATGTAAAACCAATTAGACCTGAGGCTGAACTTCAAGATGCCAAGATAGCACATCAGTTGACGCTTAAAATCAGCAATTGCTTTATCTCTTGAGCGGTAAAGTAAAAAGAAAATATCGTTTTTATTTGTGTTTATGAAAAATGCAATTTTTCTTTCACCCGTCTTGGTTGTTACATATATTTTTATCAATTCAATAGATTCAGCAGGGCTATTTGACGCATATTCATAAGCTATTTTTGCTATGTTATATATATCATTTTCCATATTTTCTCTTTTAACCAAGGCCTTAGAGAATATAATTCTCATATTCAATCTTTTTACTTTTTTGATTTTTCGTTCCAATTTTTCAATACGCCATTCATTAAATCCCGCGTTATTCGGTCAACTTTGATTATCTCTCCGCGTATTTTAGGGTTAACCCTTGCGCCAATTTTTATTTCTCCGATCGCATAGTCGAGCAGCAAAATTCTCATTACAGAGCTGACAGACGTTTTATCTTCCTTGGCTCTATTTGAAGCCATTTTTAGAAGCTCCGAATCAATAGAGAGGGACGTCCTTGTTGTTTTCATGTTCGTATGGGTTTTATAGCATTTATATATAAAATTTATATAAAACGTATGTATAGTTGATATAATTTACATACGGGTTTAAAAAAGAAAACAAGCCAACTTATTTGGCTCATTTTACGGCAACAACATTAAAAATCTCTAAAAGTTTTTTAACTTTATCTTAAATTTTTTCTAAACTTTAATGCGCGCCGGCTAGAGCGACCTTGTATATTTAAATGCCGAATAACTTGCCATCACAGCCTGCGCAGAGCCAAGAATTGCTTGTTTGACTTCGATGTCCGTGCAATCGCCGGCTGAATAAACGCCCGGCAAATTTGTTTCGCTTTTGCGATTTACAATAATTTCGCCTCTTTCGTTCAAAGTGACTCCAAGATCTTTCGCAATTGCATTCATTGGTTCGGTTCCAATCGCGACAAAAACTCCATCGGTTACAATTTCTTTTCCGGATTTAAATTTGATTTTTTCAACTTTGCCGCCGGCTTTCGGATCTCCGCCAAGAACTTCCGCGACTTCTTCTTTATAGATCATTTCAATGTTTGGAGTTTGTTCCAAAAGTTTGATGTTCGCAGGTTCGGCCCTAAGAACGCTTCTGACAATCACATAGATTTTTACGCAATGCTGAGCCAAAACAAGCGTGTCCTTAACCGCCGCGTCTCCGCCGCCGACAACAACAACGGTTTTTCCTTTATAAAAATTTGCATCACAAAGTGCGCAATAGCTAACACCTTTTCCGCTGAATTCTTTTTCACCGGGAACGTTGAGTAATCTATGTTTTCCGCCTGTCGCAAACATAATCGTATAAGTATCATAACTTCCGCTCGTAGTTTTTACGCGATATGCGTCTTTTTCGTCTTCACTTTTTATTTTCTCAGCAGAAACAACTTCTTCATATTTAATTTCCGCACCGCTTCCTTGTGCATGTTCCATCAAATTATTTGCCAAATCAATTCCATCAATGGATTTTTCTCCGGGCCAGTTTTCGATTGCATGAATTGAAGTCAAAAGTCCACCGGGCATAAGGGCAAGCACAAGCGTTTTCATGTTCATACGCGCAGAATACATCCCGGCGCTCAAACCGGCGGGTCCACCACCAATAATAATTATTCCGTAAGTCATGTTTGTTTATTAAGGATTACTCAACCAAAATCGCACGCGTTGGGCATGAATCGACTGCTCCTTGTACGCTTTCCGGCGTATCATCAACGTCAGTAAAATTTACCCAATCATTAGAAGTCGTTCCGTCTTTTTTTAAGACAGCTGATTTGCCGGTTTCGCCGATTTTAAAGACTTTTGGGCAAACCGCAGGGCACGTTCCGCATCCAATGCAGAGGTCCACGTCTACTTTAACTTTTGTGAATGTCATATTTTAAATTAATAATAGGGGACAGTACTCTTTAGAGCCCTGTCCCCCTCATTTTAACAAAATTCCACCGTCTTTAGCAAATGTTCAGTTGCGCTCGGTCCAATCAAGCGTTTTTTATTTTTATAAACGCCAAGTGGGTATTTTGATTTCAAAATCTCGCCCGCAGTAAACGGCGTTCCAATTCTTCCATTCAAAAACATTTCATCGTTTCCGCCTTTTTCCGGCTGATCTCCGACTGTGATAATTTCTCTATATTTAGCCGAAAACTTCATTTTTCGATTTTTCTTTAGATATTCACCAAATTTTTCTATTCCGGTATCCTTATCCGCAATTTTTGGAATAATTATTATTCCAAGTTTTGAATTTATCACCTTTAATTTATTCGCTCCGGCGAATTTCTTAAAAATCTTTTTTATGCCATCATCAAGCACGTCGCACCTTCTTGCGATTTCATCGTTATCGACAATTTTATTATCCGCATTTTCATAAGAAGGTTGCATCACCAAGCTCGATTTATTATATTGAAAATCCTCTCCGTGATGCCCGATAAGCCCTTTTAATTTTGCCTTGATTGTGCGCGTGAGTTTTGCCTTATTAATCGACTTTTCCGGCCATTTAACGCGATAAAATTCCACCCATTTATTTTTCTTCAATTCAAATCCCGCGCACCCGTTTTCAACAATCAAAACCCACCCCATTTTTTCAAACTTTTTTCCAAAACACGATTGCATTTTCGGATATGCGGTTCGAAAAGGTCTCGCTGTGCAAAGCGCCAAAGGTACAGTTTTCGATAAATTCTCCAAAGTTTTTATAAGTGAACCCGGAACAGAGGATTTTGGCGTCCTTTCGGTCAAAGTGCCATCAAAATCAAACATTGCGGCACGAAATTTCTGCCTATTTTGTTGTTTTTTCATATTTAAAACGGTCTTTTAACTTTAGGAAAATTCAACCATACGCTGATTCCGCACCACCTTGGCCCTTCCGGACATGGGCCTTCTTTCAAGTCCGTCTTGATTCCGCCAAGATTTCGAGTGAAGCACGGTGGGCCAATATATTTATTCAAATTCGGATGAACTTCGCGCACCTGCATCAATTCGTCCATGGAGGCATCATAAATTTCAGTTTGCGCGTTAAAGCACGTTCTCATGCGCCATTTATGCATAAAATGAAGCACAGAAGCTGATTCCGTCATGCGCACGTTAACGGCATTTGGAAGCAAATAAACGGTAAAATCAGGATTAACGCCATTCGCAATTAATTTATTTTTCGCCTCCCAAAGCAGCTCCATCGTATTTTTATAAATTTCCGCGGCCTCGGCATTTTTCGCAACAACCGCAGGAATAATATAATCAGGTTTTTCAGTATGTGTTCTGCTCAACATAATTTTTGATGCCGGCGTCATCCTGTGTCTTTGATTTTGACTATCCGCCGTATGACTTATACGTTTTTTGAAAGTGTAATTTGCGTGATTCAAGACGCGCATCAAAGGGCTGAGTGTCCAAGAATTTAGCGTATCCAAAAGATATGCGTTTTTTGCAGGATTCATCACCATTTCAATGGCTTCTGCATCTGACATTTGCGTCTTTCTTAAGCCAAGAACATCACGCACCGCTTGCGCAACGATCGCTTCCGAATTCGCATCAAAAGAAATCAATTTTGAAATATGCCCGTCCAAAGATTTATCAAATTCCGAAACCCATTCATCGGGATCGGATTCCGGACCAAAATTTTCCAAAATAACTTCCGGCCACATTGGCTCTTCAGGAATTTTATCAATAAAATCCGGTTCCACTTTTTTCACTTCTTCAACCATTTTTTCAACCACAAGTCGCGTTTCATAAGGGCAATCTCCGGTATTCGCCATCCGAATATATCTTTTCAAAACAATTCCGGAAATCGTGTGATAAAGGGCAGTATTGGCCGCAATTGGCAAAACGTATCTTGCATTTTCAATGGATTTTTTCTCTGAATCGGTTTTAATTTGCTTTTCATTTTGACCTTTTATTTTTCCAATACTTTCCATCAAGCGAAAATTATTGGCGTTCATGAGTTCCCAAATTTTTGCATAAGAATCATAAGATTTAGCAACCGCTTCTTTATAAATTTTCAAATTCTCTCCTTCAATTGGCGGAACAAAAACGCTAATTTCTTTCATCGCGACATATCTTTGGCTTTGCTGTTCGGAATTATAAAAAGGATGGTTGTGCAAAAACGACCAAACAAATTGTCGTGAAACATTACTTAAGCCAAAAACAAAAGTAGGATGCGTGAAAGGCGTGTGATGTCCGCTTTCATAAATGCCTTTTCCAATTCTTTCGATATGGTCCGGCGTAATTTCATTCGGTTCAATCAATCTGGGCGAATAGCACGTGCGTGCGCTCGCCACGGCCAAATTTGTCGCGCCGCTTGTATAAGCCAAGAGCTTGACTTGCGGAGCTCCTGAAATGATTTGTTTTTCTTCCATACGCAGACATTCTATACAAAGAAAACGGGTTTGACACGCACTATAGATTGTAAAACAGCCCAATTTTTGATATAATATACAAATAATAAAAACAAAAAAAATGGCGCCAGGATCATCATTGCCAAAAGGACCGGGTAGTTCTGCTGAAAGCGTAACACCGGGAAGTGAAACTCAAGAGGTATCACAGCTTTCGCAAGAACAAAAAGAGCAGATGGAAAAAGAAAAAAGTCGCAAAGAACGATTGCGTTTGAGCGTGGAAATGGAAGTTGACCGTCTTCAGAAAGAAATAATTGATAAGCCCGAAGGCGATAAATTGCATTATAAAGAAATAGCGGAGATAAGAAATACAGGCGCGATGCCCGGATATAAATGGTTTGATTTTTCAAATGGTGCAGAGATTCCAAATGAAAAAATCGTTGATTGGTTAATGGAAAAAGAAATTGTCGTTTCAAGCGAACACGACGAAAATATTAAGAAGTTTACAGAAAGCGTTTCAAAACAAAAAGATGAAGATAAAGCGAAAACAATAGAAGAATATGCAGATGATTCGAAGACTTCAATATTCGATATCCAATCCAATCAGCAATATGAAAAAATGTCTGGCGCGTTTACGAAAGGTGAATTTGTTAAAGGTAAAGCTTTGGAAATTGATTTGAAAGGAAACGCAAAGTTCGAGCTTTACATTGGGCTTGGACATATATTGCCACCTTCAGTCCAAAAGGTGAAAGTTATAGACAATAAGGGCGCAGTAAGAATTGGCTCAAGGGATATAAGAGATAAGGTTGGTTATTTTGATGATCAAGGCTACATTCCGGTTTTTAGCGGGTATAAAGTTGAGATTATTGAGACAATAAGCGAGGAAGGAGATTTATATAAAGAGCTTCTTAAAAAAGAATCGGATTTTTATAAAGGTCAAAAGGAAATTGCGCAAAACGCAGCATGGAAAGAAGAAACAATCGATCAGATGCTCAAAGAAGGTAAGGATGAAAATAGCGAATATGTTGCAGATTTCAAAAATATAGAAAAAATTCTTTTAGCCAAAAGGATTAGAATCAACGCTCAGGCTTTGATGACGGATGCGCAAATTTTGCGCTCATTGAAGGGAAAAGGTTCGGAAAAGCTTGGAGACTGGGATTCGGAAAAAAACGAGATTAAGGATCCGGAAAACAAAACATTAAAACTTCTTGAAAGACTTAGCCAAGGCGGATCATTCGGACAATTTGTATTGCTTCAGGGATACGAATTCAAGCTTGGCGACCTGGATAGAATTGAGAAATACGCTAATGACGAGCAGTTGATGCTAAAAGATTTTGAAAAAGCATTTGCTAAAAAAGGTGGCTTGCCTATGAGTTTTGAAGAGGTGACGAAAGAGCTCGTTCTCGGAGAGGGTGCGATGAATTTGAATGAAGTTAGAAATCACCCTCAATTTAGAAGAAGAATGGCTGAAAATGGGATGCCTTTTGTGACTCCGGATGATTATATAAACATGTTTAGAAATCGCCCAGGGGTATCACCAAGTCAAATGATGATTAATCCAAACATTTATAGAGATGGAAAAATTCTCGGCGATCTCATGTGTGCAAGATACGTTTCGGACGTGCTTGGAATTAAGCCCCCGGATTATTCAGCACCATCTTTATTCACAAGGGTTGTAAAAGGAGGTGGAAAAATTATCCCGGAATCTAAAAACTTAAAGAAAGGAGATTTGATCTTTTTCAGGGGTACATACGGGGACAAGTGGAATACGATAAGCCACGTTGGCTATATAATTGACGCCGGAGAAGGGTATGTAACAATGCGACACAATGGTGGACCGGTGAATGGAGTTCAAACAAAAACTATAAGGCTGAACGATCCATCTTCAAAAAAATTCTACGCAGGGGTGCGCATAGCGAGCTAAAACTGCGAGTTTCGTTTTTAAGATTTCTAATTTGTTTCGTTTTTCGATTTTCGAATTCCGAAACAGTGGTGGGCCCGTCCCGACTTGAACGGGAGACCTACCGGTTATGCTTATCACTACAACTTTCGTTGCCCCTTTCGGGTTTGTAATCTGGACTATACCTTGTCGCCAGACCGTTCCGCAAAGCGGAACACAGGTCTATATAAATAAAGGCGACCCTGCCGTCTAGTCTCTACACCTTATCGCCGCGCCGTTAGACGAGCGATCTTGGCTCGGGATTGCCATTTTTGCTCGAAAGCAATTTTTAGGTTTCCCCGAATTTGACAGGTTATCATTTGAGAATTACTTCTCAAACAGCCCTTGGCTATGAATTATGTCGAGCGTATAATATGGTTATGACATTAAAGTCTAACTGTATCATATGTGGTATCAAACTGCATGGTAGGCAAAAAATGTTTTGCTCTATCGGCTGTAAGAACAAATACCATCAATGTTACGAATCTCAGAAGCGTAGGGGATTTTCAAGAAAATTAAAATTAGTAAGCGATGCAGGAGGCTGTTGTTCGGCTTGCGGTTATAATAAAAACCTAGCAGCTTTAGTTTTTCATCATGTAGATTCTAAAAAGAAAAAATTCAAGCTTGATACAAGATCTTTATCTAATCGCACGCTTTCATCAGTATTAGCCGAAGCGAATAAATGCATTTTGTTGTGTCAAAATTGCCACGCGGAAATTCATAATCCTCACGTCGATTTAAATCCATTGCCTTAAGCCGGCTGCTCTAACCAACTGAGCTACGGGCCCAAGAAATCTTTTTAATGAACAATGCTATATCATTCTATATATGAAATTATCAATAATCAATAATCAAACGATTTTCAATTATCAATTTTCAATTAAAAATACGCTTAGGCTTTTGGCTTCTCAATCTTCGCCAATTCCGCAGCCAATCTTGACTTCTTTCTTGCCGCATTATTCTTGTGTAAAACAAAAGTCTTCACAGATTTGTCGATTGTTGAATATGCTTCAGGAAGCAATTTCTTTGCTTCATCGACTTTTTTATTTTTCGTTAAAAGAAGAAAATCTTTAATAACGGATTTTACTTTTGCGCGAACAACATAGTTTCTTTTCCTGTTTGCTTCGCTCTTTCTCATGGATTTTTTTGCTGATTTCGTGTTAGGCATAATTTAAGATTTGTTTAGAATATTTTAATGTTTGCCGTGTATAGTTGTATTAACGGCGTAAAGAATATAAAATAATATAGCTAAGAATGTCAACCTATTATATAGTAATAAGCACAGAAACAAGTAGTTTTAAATTACTATTGACAAAATCCAAGAACAGCTATACAATTACACCCCTGTCTTGAAATCTGCTGAAAATAGCTTAAAATCAAGGCACGACAAAAATAATTTATTATAAAAATATAACCATATATAAAATGAAATCCCAAACAAATCTCATGTCCAAAGCATCTGCATTACTGATCGGAGCAGTGATGTTCTTGATGTCTGTAGCTCCAGCAGGAGCCTACACATTGGACACAACAGTCGTCCCTTCAAGGACAGCACTGTTGCCTGCTTATAACGCAACGGCCCCTGTTGTTTCAGGTGTCAGCGCATCTCCATCAACAATTAATCAAGGACAGCAAGCAACGATTACATTCACGCTTGATAAAGCCGCGAATCTTGATTTGACTATTTTGGATATAAGAGGAGGTTTGGTTAAAACGATTATTGCAGATGGCCAAGTTCAAGCTGCTACACATCAATATTATTGGTCCGGCAGAAATGATGCAGGAAATTATGTTGCCGCAGGTTCATATAGAGCCAGAGTTATGGTTTCAAACACATATGGTTCATCTTATAGAGATGCAGCAATCACAGTTGGATCTCCTTCAGTGCTTGCAGCTCCAATTGTTACAAGAATGACAGCGACTCCTTCAACTATCAATCCACAAAATAATGAAATTTCAAATATTTCATTTTATTTGGACAAGCAAGCAACTGTTGATTTAACGGTTACTTCTAATGGTGGAAGCGGCGTAGTCGTTAATACAATCTTTAGAGGCGCAAATCTTGGCGCAGGTTTATATACCTATTATTGGTCAGGCAAAGACGGCAATAGCCAAACCGTTGCTGCAGGACAATATCTTGCGAAAGTTTCAGCTACAAATACAGCTGGAACAGCCTTTGGCACAGCCTTAATCACGGTTGCATATGGCAGCGCTGGTACAAAGCTTGCACTCAGCAATGTTTATGCATCTCCTGTTACTTTTGATCCTAAAGCAGGTGCAGTAACAAACGTTTACTTTACAGCAAATCAATCTGCGTATATCACAGTTTCAGTTATGCAAGGCACGACTCTTGTTAAAAGATTGACATCGTCAGCGTTTTTGAAACAAGGAAATATTGCTTGGGATGGTAAAAATACAAGCGGCGCAGTTGTCGCAGAAGGTTTATATACATATGTTGTATATGCAACAGTCAACGGACAAGAGGCTCAAGCAGCCGGAAATGTTACGGTTGATTATGCAAATGTTGTTAACTCATTATCAATTACAAGCCATTCCGCGGTTCCATCAACATTTGATCCTCAGGCAGGCGGCACAACGTCAATCCGTTATGCAACAAGTCAATCCGCTTATACTTCAGTAACGATCATGCAAGGCGGCGATGTTATTGTTAAAAGACTTTCAACTTCTGTTTATGGCCAATCAGGTTCAATTACATGGGATGGTAGAAATACAAGTGGAACGGTCGTTCAGGAAGGTACATATTCATACGTCGTTTATTCAACAGTCAACGGACAAGAAGCTAGAGCGGTTGGAAGCGTTACGGTTGATTATGGAACAGTCGTTGTCAGCAACTTGAGAGTCACAAGCCACAACGCATATCCTTCAACGTTCAATCCTAATACACAATCAACAACGATTTCGTATACATTGAATAAGCAGGCAAGCGTTAACGTTAGAATCAGAGACAACAACGCGGCATTGGTTAAAACAATCTTCACAGGTGACGCGACAAGCGGAAGCGCAATCTGGGACGGTAGAGATCAATGGGGTAGTGTTGTTGCAAACAATTCATATAAATATGAAATTTACGCATTCGTCGGAAGCGAAACAGTCACAGCTTATGGTTATGTTTATGTGAACAACAATGGCAATGGAAACGGTGGAGATACAGGAACAGCTCCTTCAATCACAAGCGCATCTGTTAATCCTTCAACATTCAATCCAAATACACAGACAACGCAACTTCAATACACACTTGCAAATGCAAGCGCGAATATCACAATCCAAGTTTTGGATAGATACAACACAAATAGATACATGGTTACTCTTGCTGATACAGTTTATAGATCAGCGGGTACGTATTATGTCACATGGAACGGACGCGATTCTTCAAGCACAGTTGTCCCGGAAGGCACATATACATTCCAAATCACAGCTGCAAATTCATATGGAAATGACATGAGAAATGTCAATGTTACAGTCGATTACGATAACAATGGCAACGGCGACACAACGTGTACGGACTCTTATTATTGCCCAACGTATAACACAAGACCATATATCTTCAATGATTATGCGACACCAAATCCATTTAGAGTTGGATACAACAGCCCTGTCATTAACTTTACGCTTAACACAGGCGCAAGAATTACAGTCATTATCATGAAAGATACGGCAACGATCAGAACAATCACGAACAACGAATTCAAAAATGGTGGAGTGAACTATGTTACATGGAATGGTCTCGACTATAGCGGAAACTACGTTTCAGTCGGAACATACACATATAAGATTTACGCAGAAAACGGATATGGCTCAGATGTTAAAACGGATTATATCTATGCAACATCAAAAGTCGGAGAAACAATGCCTTGTGGCGGATTCAACGATATTAGCATATCAAGCCCATATTGCCGCGCAGTTCTTCAGATGGTCAAGCTTGGAATCTTCGAAGGTTACAGCAATGGCACATTCGGAGCAACAACACCAATCAATAGAGCTGAAACAATGAAAGTTATCTTGAAAGCTCTTAACAAGCCAATCCAAGTTACGAATGGCACAAACATCGGTTTCTGGGATCTTAATCCAGGCGAGTGGTATATGAATTATCTCTATACTGCAAAATTGATGGGCATCATCAACGGTTATCCGGATGGAAGCTTCAAACCTGCAGACACAGTAAATAGAGTTGAACTTCTTAAGATGTTCTTCAGAACAGCAGGTTCAAGCTTACCAGCTTGCCAATATGCTCCTTATGAAGATACGCCGGTTACATATGATACAGCTTGGTACTTACCTTATGTTTGCTACTCAAGAAAATTCACATTGGTTGATGGTATTGGAAGCTATTTCCACCCGGACAAGCCAATGAAAAGAGGTGACGTCGCATCATTGTTCTACAGATATCAAGTTCAAGGTCTGTTCAATGGTGTAACAAATCCACCAACGTATTCACCGGATTATCAGTATCTCGTTCCGGGGTATACAACACCGGCATACTAAGCCGCAGGTAAAGACGTTCCGTAAGCGGAACATGGCCCAAAAGGGCACTAAAGTTATGTGAGGGGGAGCCCTCCTTAGAACCTTCAGTTTACTTCGGAAGGGGATGGGGAGGGCTTTTTTAATACAAGAAAGGAAACCTTGTCGGTTTCCTTTCTTACTATCTTTCCCTTCAAGGTGTTTTCTTCCTTCGCTCATTCACGCTCTGCTCTCTAATTTCGAGAGCAGGCTTCGCTTACTTCGTGCGCTCGCACGCTATTCACTACGTCAGAAAACTTTTATTATAGCCGGGATTTTATGCAAAATTTGACGCAAAATGAATTCGCGCCTAATATTAAATTACAATATCAATAAAACAAATTTCTATGAGAGGAAAACTTGGATTACTTTTGGGACTAGCCGCGGGAGCAGCTTTAGGCTTTATGTTTGCACCAAATCCTGGCAGCAAACTTCGCGCTGAAATGCGTAAAGAACGTGCAGGTGGCGGAACAGGCTTAAACGCAATAAAAAACAGCATGAAGGGTGCAGGAAAAGAGATCGGAACAAGCATCAAGAAATCAAAATACGGAGAAAAAGCATCCGAACTCAAAGACAAGATTAAAAAAGCGGTCAATCGCGACGAAGATTAAAGGGAGCATTTAAAATCGCACACGGACGCCGTACTAGTACGGAAATTTGACATTTGCCATAATCGATATTATAATTCCCGCCTGTAATAAATTAATATGGCTATTGGTTTTGAACAAAGAGATGGTCGCGAAGCGGCAATTGATATGGCACTTGTAAAAGCAGGCGCAACAGGGCGTGATGTTTGGAATTTTTTAGATCCAAGAGTTTTTAGCGGAAATGAAATGCCTGGTTTAACTATTCCCGAAGGCGAATTAACGGAAATGGCTGTAGCGACTGTAAATCGTGCGGCAGCAGCATTTTTCGAGGATGCTAAGCGTGGAGCAGCTAGAGATCCGGTGTCTTTCGAGGATTTCGGTATTCAAGCAGGCAGAAGAACGGGCATTACAAGGCGTAGCTTAATGGGAGTAGTGATCGTCGGACTTGGCTTAATGGCAGTAGCGCCATCATGCGCAGGAATGTTTTCATTAAGCAGAGAAGAGCGCAAAAAACAGGAAGGCGAAGAGGCGCAAGCTGTGGATCATATGATGCAAACATTTAAAGAGCAAGGTACAAAGCATTTCGTACCGGTGCCTGCTCAATTAAACGGTGTAGATAATCCGCATACAATAGGACTCGCGGTTTTTGAAAAAAATACCGATCCAAATGCGAAAGGAAAATGGAATGAAAAATCAATGTCGACATTTGCATTTATAAGATTTAAATATACAAGTGTGGGAATAATTTATAGCTTGGAAGTAAACGGTGATTATTCCGGAAAAAAATATCAAACAAGGTCAGAGTCCGAAGCGATACAATATGTTCACGAATTGGTTCAGCAATATTACATGAATCAGATATAATTCTATCAAATACTCATGTAATTACCCGCGCAGCTCCTTCATCATATTCACCCTCTTTTCAATCAGCTCTTTTGTGCCGATGTCTTTGCGGTAAAACACAGGTCCTTTAACGGATAAGAGTCCGCTGGAAGCAAGTTCCGCGGCTTCCTCGATTGTGTTTCCGATTCCAACAAAAGCAACAGCGCGACTTCCGCCAAGAACAAGTCCATTTTCAGTTTGATTGATGGAGGCAAAGTAAACTCGAACGCCTTCCGGCACGCTTCCAATCTCGATTTTTTCGCCTTTAATAGGGGAATCGGGATAGCCGTTTGGTACGACGTATTTGCAGACCGTCGCCTTATTTTCGAACTCGATTTTTAGCTGATCCAAAGTGCCATTGATTATCGCCTCGCAAACATCAACAAAATCAGTTTTTAAAATTGGCAAAACATTCATAGTTTCCGGATCGCCAAATCGTACATTAAATTCAATTAAACGCACGCCGGTTGCGGTCGCCATATATCCACCATAAATAATTCCTTTGAAATACTGACTACTTTTTTTATACACAGCTTGAATAATTTTTTTATTCACTTCTGAGGCCTGCTGTATGTCATTTTCCGTCAAAAATGGGAGTGAATGATTTGCATCGGAATACGTTCCCATTCCACCGGTATTTGGTCCTAAATCTCCATCAAAAGCCCTTTTGTGATCCTGCACAGCCGGCATATTTGCGAGAGTTTTTCCGTCCGTGAAACTCATGAGACTAAATTCTTGTCCAATAAGTTTTTCTTCAACAACAACGCGTCCCGCTTTTTGCAAGCACTCTGTAGCATAAATAACGCCTTCCTCAACGGTCTTGAGGTGGTCGCCCGACACTTTCACGCCTTTGCCGGCCATCAAGCCGTCAGCCTTAATTACAAAGTTTCCGCCAAGCTTCTCAAGCATCTCTTTAATGCCTTCAGGTGACGTAAAAACCTTATATTCCGGATTGCCGGTAATTCCGTATTCTTCCATCAAATCACGCGTAAAAGACTTGCTTGCTTCAATCTGCGCCGCAAATTTATTTGGCGCCACGCAAGGCACACCAATTTTGCCGAGCTCATCAGCGACACCCGCCGCAATTGGATCTTCCGGGCCAATAATCGCAAAATCAGGCTTTGTATTCCCCGCAAACGCCAAAATATGCGCTATATCAAGAACGTCTCCAATTTCATATCCGCCATCGCTCAAATCAAATATTCCCGGATTTTTCGCTTTCGCATAAGTAAATAAGTTCATACCGTATTTACTTTTTTTCAAAGCTTCGGCAATCGCATGTTCTCGTGCGCCGTTGCCGATTAATAAAACTTTTTTCATATTTAAACTAAATTTAATTGACCTTTTTTTATGCCGGGCATATCACAATTTTCTTCAATTTGTCCGCACGCCTTATCGTTTAATCTTGAGTCTGAATTTGCTTTCAAAATCTTTTCAGTAACATCTCCGGTTTTATATTTTCCATCAAAACACGCCATGCACATATCTTTAACATTCGGATTTCCTGATGTGCAAGCCTCAAGAACATCTTTAAGATCTGCGTAAATAAGAGCATCAGCATCAACAAATTTTCGAACTTGTTCAACGGAATAACTGGACGCAATTAACTCTTCTCGCGTTGGAATATCGATTCCATACAAACATGGGCTGACAATCGGTGGTGAAAAAATCGCCAAATAAACTTTTTTCGCGCCCGCATTTTTTATCATCTGCACAATCTGTTTTGATGTGTTTCCGCGAACAATGCTATCGTCCACAAGCAGAATTTTTTTGCCTGTGATTTCCAGCTTCATCGGATTCAATTTGTATTGAATGGATTTTTTTCTGATCTTCTGTCCGGGCATAATAAATGTTCTTCCAATGTATCTGTTTTTAACAAGCCCTTCACGATATTTGAGCCCAAGTCGATCTGCAATCGCAAGCGCAGCGGCTCTGGAAGAATCTGGCACCGGCATAACAACGTCAATATCGAGTTTTAATTTTTTCACTTTATCCGCAAGCTTTTCTCCCATTCTCATTTGCGCTTTATAAACGGAAATTCCATTCAAAACCGAATCCGGTCGAGCAAAATAAATATATTCAAAAATGCATGGCGTAAGAGTTTTTGGCATAACTTTTGTGCGATGAACCGTTCGCGTTTTTTCATCAATAAAAACAACTTCACCGGCTTTCACATCATCAATAAATTCAAATCCAAGGATATCAAGAACAATGGATTCCGATGCAAAAATATAATCCGTTACAAGTCCGTTTTGTCGCTTTCCAAAGAGCAAAGGGCGAATTCCATGAGGGTCTCTAAATGCAACCATTCCTTGTTTTGCGATATAAGAAACGACGCTATATGCCCCGCGTGATCTTTCAAAAACACTTTTTACGGCTTCGGAAATAATTTTGGAATTTAAGTTAGGGCTCGATTTTTTATGCAATTGTTTTGATAAAGATTTTGTGAAAAGATTAAGAATAACTTCAGCGTCATTATTTGAATTTACAAGCCTTTGATCTTTTTCAAAAAGTTCTTTTTTCAAATCATACGAATTAAAAACATTTCCATTATGCGCGAGCGCAACTCCAAAAGGAGATTGTCCGATAAACGGTTGAGTTTCTTCAACGGTTCTGCCTCCAAATGTGGAATATCTTGTGTGCCCAACTGCCGCATATCCAAGCAGTTTTTGCATGTGTCTTGTGTGGAAAACATCATGCACGAGTCCAAGGTCTTTTTGCGTATGAAAAGCTGCGCCATCATACGTCACCATTCCGGCCGCATCCTGTCCGCGATGTTGCATACAAATCAACGCGTCATAAACATCTTGTGCCACATAATCGTTTCCAAAAATTCCAACAACTCCACACATATTTATTTGTTGTTAAGGTTATTTGTTTGCCGTTTTGCGGCTTTATACGTATTTTCCATTAAACATGCGACAGTCATTGGTCCGACTCCGCCGGGAACAGGGGTGATAAAACTCGCTTTCTTTGCGACTTCATCAAAATCAACATCTCCAACAAGCTTGCCTTCTTCTGTGCGATTTATTCCGATATCAATAATAACAACGCCATCTTTTACCATATCCGCGGTAACCATTTTTGCCCTTCCAACAGCCACGCAAACGATATCTGCATTTCTTGTATGTGCTGCCAAATCAACTGTTTTGCTGTTGCAAATCGTAACAGTCGCTTTTCTGTTCGAAAGCATAATTGCGAGCGGTTTTCCGACAGTATTGCTGGATCCGATCATCGTGACATTTTTGCCTTTTACGTCTATTTTGTAGTGTTCCAAAAGTCGGATACATCCAAGTGGTGTGCAAGGCGCAAGATCTTCAAATTCAAGACTCAAAAACATTTTTCCCGTGTTATAAGCCGTGCAACCGTCCACGTCTTTATAAGGATTTATGTGTTTAAAAACCTGCGGTTCGTTGATGTGTTTTGGCAGGGGAGTTTGCACAATGAATCCCGTGACCGCTTTATCTTCATTGAGTTGAACAACTTTTTTGATCAGTTCTTCTTGGCTTATGGAAGCCTCGAATTTCATATGTTCAAATAGCATTCCGGAAGCCTCCGCAGCCTTTCTTTTTTGATTTATATAAACATTGCTCGCCGGATCTTCACCAACCTGCACAACAACAAGCTTTGGCGAAATGCCCGTTTCTTTTTTCAGAACTTCCATATCGCGCTTCACTTGCTCGACTAGCTCCTGTGAAACTTTTTTTCCATCAATTAATTGCATTGGAATAGGGATGTTAAGTGCAGTTCAATATTAGCACACGGAGGGGATTATCTCAAAAACTTTTCTATAACTTTCCAGATCATTTCTTCAGTTTTTTCTTTCGACGGTTCAACGTTCAAAACTTTCCAAGAATATTTCTTTCCAAGAGTTGCATGGATTTTTTTGCATTTTTCAACAAGCGCATCATCGGATTCATGAATATGTGACATTTCTTTTGCATGGAGAAAGCGCTTTCCTTCGAGCAGAATCGCCAAATCTTCTTTGATTAAATGCTTATTAACTTCCTCCAGCCATTCAAGTTTTGCGCCCTTCAGCCAGCCCCAAGCGAGGCCCGTTCCAGTATAATCTTCCGCGACAACAATTTTCCCTTGTGCGAGCATTTTTTCGATTTCCGGCTGATATTGATAGCGGTTGATTGCAAACCACATTTGCAGTTCTTCTTCCGAGATTTTTTGCTTATTTTTCACGCTTCCACGCAAAAAATCTTTTAAAAAAGGGCCACTCGGCGCCAAATCATACTTTGGATATTTCGTATAAACAGCATCAAAACCCGCATCCTGAAGCCGTTTAACAAGCCTCAAGCATTGCGTTGTCTTGCCAATATTATTGATTCCGTAAAAAGTGATTAATTTGCCTTTTTTCACGCCGGCATTATAACATATAACCATGCCAACCTGCCAAAATTGCAAAACTTCTTTTGAAATTGATCAAGCCGATCGGAATTTCTATAAAAAAATCGACATGCCGGATCCGGTTGAATGCTACCATTGCCGTCAACAGCGCAGGCAAGCTTATCGAAATGAGCGAATTTTGTATAATCGCAAGTGTGATAAATGCGGCACTCAAATGATTTCGCTTTATTCTCCGGATAAGAAATTTCCGGTTTATTGCCAAGGTTGCTATTGGGGTGATGATTGGGATGCAATGTCTTATGGTCGCGATTTTGATTTTAACAAGCCATTTTTTGAACAGTGGAAAAACTTGTGGGATTCTGTTCCAAAACTGGGATTGCTTGTTCTTGGCGAAAGTTTGAATAGTGATTACATTAACGACGCTTATAAATTGAAAAATTGTTATTTGGTTTTTGACGGAGAGCAGGCGGAAGACTGTTATTTTTGCGAAACGTTTTTACTTTTAAAAGACTGCGTTGACGGCTTAACTCTGCGCAATTCCGAGCTTTGTTATGAAGCGATAAATTCGTTTAATTGTTACAATTGTTCGTTCATCAGATTTTGCAAAGATTGCGCAGAATCAAACTTTTTAATAGATTGCATCGGGTGTAAAAATTGTTTTTTTTGTGCTAATCAACGCCAAAAACAATATTGCATTTTTAATAAGCAATATACAAAAGAAGATTATTATAAAAAGATTGAAGAAATAAATTTGGGAGACTATAAAACTCTCCAAAAAGTAAAATCCGAATTTGAAAAATTCATTATCTCTCAGCCAAGAAAAGCATCTCGAGGACTGCAAAACGAAAACGTAAGTGGGGATAATGTCGATCATTGCAAAAATGTTTTTTATTCTTTTGATTGCGCGGAAATTCGTGACTGCAAATATTGCACAAACATGCTGATGGCGGCAAACGATTGCATGGACGTTGATATTTGGGGCGATAGGTTGGATCTTGGATATAATTCCGAATGTATTGGCGCGGGCGGGAATAGTATTTTTTGTTCATTATATTGCGCAATGGATGCGAGCAACGTTTATTATTCGGCTTTTGCGTGGCAAGGTGTGCACGACATGTTTGGATGCGTCGCTTTGAAACATAAAAGTTTTTGTATTTTGAATAAACAGTATGAAGAAAAGGAATATCGCGAACTTTTGAAGCGCATAAAAGAACACATGAAAAGCACCGGCGAGTGGGGTCAATTTTTCCCTATCTCAACTTCGGCTTTTGGCTATAACGAATCGGTTGCGAACGACTTTTTTCCTCTTACAGAAGAGCAAATTCAAAGCAAGGGATATAACTTAAAAGAAAAAGATTCGCGCGAATATTTAAAGCAGACTTATGTGGTTCCAAATAATATAAAAGACGTGCCGGACTCAATTACCGACGAAATTTTGGCATGTGAAAATTGTGGCAAAAATTATCGTATTACCGCACAAGAATTACGTTTTTATCGCAAAAAGAATTTACCAATTCCACACAAATGTTTTGTTTGCAGGTATCACGATCGCTTAAATCTTCGCAACCCTCGCAAGCTTTGGGATCGTAGTTGCAAAAAGTGTGGCGCTAAAGTCCAAAGTTCATACGCACCGGAAAGGCCCGAGCCGATTTATTGTGAAGGATGCTATTTGGAGGTGATTTGATTTTTTTGACAAAATATCCAGGTCAACGTAAGATTAACCTCCATATTAATATTTTATAGATATGAATAGACTGGATGACATTAAAGATGCGCCGACGACTCAGCCGTCGTGGCAATTTGGAGAGCTTTTGCCGACGCAAGATACAATGAGATTAGTTGAACGAAAAATGGCCGAAGGATGGGGACTATTGGCGGTAGCGCCGATTTCTGCAGAAGATACAATATTAGATATAAGATGCGAGAGGAGAAGGAAAATTGGATTTGAAGTATCGGTTTATCAGCATACAGCTATTGATCCGAAAGATCAGTCTACGGTTGGAATTAATTTATATTTTGAACGTAAGGTGAGGCAAGCTGGAGAAATGCAGGTAACAGAAGTGCTATTAGCCGCATAGGCTTTATCCGCGCGGATAAAATGGCAACGCAAAAGTCTTATCTATAAGCAATTTTGAGTTTATTGCATAGTAAAGAATTCCATTTTGAAATGAGCTCAGGAAGATTTGTAATAATATAAAATTTATGCTATAATATAAACATGAAAAAAGCTGATTTACAGGATTTGGATCCGGATCAAGCCGCGGAAGATTTAATTGAAGCTGCTGGGAAAGGCATAACTCCTTCACCGGAGGTTATTGAAAGATTAATTGCCGCATTAAAAAATCCGGGCGTAAAGGCTGAGGGCGGGGCAGGCGGCGAAGATGCCGTCGCAGTTGATTCATTACAAAAAGCAGCATCTGAAAGAGCAGCGGATGCGGTTACTGTCCCATCACGCGAAGAGGTATTGAAATGCGTAGACGCTTGGGTTGAAAGCGACATGCCTCCGGGGTCTAGATGGTACGAAGGTGCTTTTGGAAAAATGAAATTCACCGAAGAGGTGTATGCGATTATGATGGAATCTTTGATGGGAAGTCTTGATAGTGGAGACGATTTGTATGTTATAGCAAAGAAATTAACGCTTTTTCATAACGCCCCTGATAAATGGGGTGGGGACGGGTATTCCGGGATGCACGATTGTCCGATCACGAAAAGAAAAATAGTTGAGAGGTTGCTTAAAGAAGTTAAAAAAGCAGGCAAAGAATACGTTATGACAGAACGGAATTTTAATTATATTTATTCGAAAGCGGTTAACATGGGGGACTCCACGATACAACAAATCCAAAGATGGGATACTCCCGGATTGCCAAATTTGCCTCCAGGGAATGCGTTAACGAAAGCCGTTCTTGAATTTGTTTTAAAGAAAATGGATGCCGGGAAACTTTAGGACTTGTACCCGCCCGTACTCCCAAATCCGCCTCTAGTCTTTTTTTCAATAACTTCAATCTCTTTCCACTTCGCTTTCCCAATCTTCACAAAAATTCCTTGAGCGATTTTTTCACCGCGCTTAATTTCAACGGCTTTATCCGTGAAGTTATAAACCTGAATTTTTATTTCATCTTCGGGGCCGCAATAATCATGGTCAATGATTCCGATTCCATGAGGAGTCATCAAGCCTTTTTTCTTTGGCGCACTGCTGCGCGCAGCAACAACGAGCATGTAATTTTTTGGAGTTTCAATAATTAAATTGCCAGGTATAAAAGCCAAACTTCGCGCCTCAATCATAACATCCGTTCGTGCAGAAATATCAAATCCAACGCTTCCATCCGTTTCATAAATCGGCAGAGGCAAATCGTTGTCGATGCGTTTTATATGCACTTTCATATGGTGTCGCTGCGCGACCTTTTATTTATATGGAGCAACCGCTTCGCTATTGCTCTGCTATTTTAGTTGTTCCAAAAGTGTTTTCGAGCTATCAACGGTAATGCCCGGACCCATTGTGGTCGCAAGGCTGACTCCCTCGATAAAAACACCTTTCACGCTTGCAGGTTTTGAATCATTCAAAGCTTTCAAAAGAGTCAAAAGATTTTCTTTCAATTCTTTTTCGCCGAATGAAACTTTGCCAAACATATTGTGAACAACGCCGAATTTATCACTCTTAAATTCAACTTTACCTTTCTTGATCTGGCCAATTGCATTGATAACATCAGTTGTAACAGTTCCTGCTTTTGGATTTGGCATCAAGCCCTTAGGGCCGAGAATTTTCGAGATTTTACCAAGAGCTTTCATCATATCCGGAGTGGCGATTGCAACGTCAAATTCAAGCCATCCTTTTGCGATTTCTTCTGCGAGATCTTCACCACCGGCTTTGATTGCGCCTGCGGCTTTGCATTCTTTTACTTTGTCTTCACTGACGAACGCGATAACGCGAACTTCTTTACCTGTACCATTTGGAAGAGCTACCGTTGATCTGACCATTTGGTCTGATTTTTTTGGATCGATTCCAAGGTTAACGTGTACTTCACAGCTTCCGTCAAACTTCGTGATTGAAGTTTTCTTAAGAAGCGCTACAGCTTCATCGAGCGTGTAGATTTTTTGTGTTACAAGCGCTTTTGCAGCCTTGTACTTTTTTCCGTGTGTTTTCATAGAGTTTTTTTGGTGGTGATAACGGCACGCTGACTAAGCGACCTCCCACAATTAGTTAATTTACAATATTCAATAATCAATTTACAAATTATCCTTCGACTTTAATACCCAAACTCTTAGCTGTTCCCGCAATAATCTTGATTCCGGCTTCAACATCATTCGCATTCAAATCAACCATTTTCTGTTCTGCGATTGCTTGCAATTGAGCGCGCGTGATTGTGCCAACCTTAATTTTGTTTGGTGTGCCTGAGCCTTTTGCGATTCCAAGTACTTTTTTAATCAAAACAGCTGCTGGCGGAGTTTTCATGATGAACGTGAAAGTTCTATCTGTGAAAACCGAGATTTCAACAGGGACAACTGTGTCGCCCATTGTTTTTGTCTTTGCATTGAATTGGTTACAGAAGTCTTGAATGTTCAAGCCATGCTGACCAAGCGCAGGACCAACCGGTGGTGCCGGATTTGCTTTTCCTGCTGCGATTTGTAACTTCACGATTGTCTTTATTTGCTTTGGAGCCATAGTTTTATTGGTTTAAAAGTATTATCAAATTTTTAATAAATGCGTTATTTGTCTTCGGGTAGGTGTAAAAATACACGGTATTTTTGATTCTGACAACCAAAAATGCACTTCCGATACGTTTTGAGTCATTCATAAAGTAAGAGCCATCGCCGGATTTGTTGTCTTCATTAATGGAAACGCCCGGCATTCCTTTGATTCTCGTCTTCACAAGATTAAAAACATCTTGCGCTTCAAGCTGAGTTTGAAATTGCATTTCCGCAACAACCGCGAATATATTTTTTCCGTCTGTGATATTGAATTCTCCGCTATGCGCATTTAAAATATCGCTCACATCAACGATCTGAAAAACGCGTCCTTCAAAAGTTACGGGAGTAATTTTTGCGCTTTTAAATCCAACGCTTGTTAATTGTTCAGGAGTTAATTTTTCCGTATTTAGTTTGATATCTTCAAGAAGTTTTTGGATTTCGGTTAGTTTTGCGTCTTGCGCAGGAGTTTCCGTTTGCGTCGTTTGTGTCTGATCTTGAGTCGTGCCTTGTGTAACAGTGTCAGCATCTTGGCTTGTTTGAGCCAATTTCTGAGATTTTATATAAGGTTTATAATCTTGTGTTTGCGTTTGTTCTTCCGCCGCAAAAATATTTGCCCAACCTTGTGTCAAATAATCATATGCAAAAACTTTTCCGAGAACACCAACCGTCAGAACCGCAAGCATGATTATAAAAATTGTAGATTTCTGCATTTTATTTCTTCTTTATCTGTGTAAAATCAAGCTCAATCGGAGTTTCACGACCGAAGATGCTGATAAGAATTTTAACTTTTCCTTTTTCTTCATCAATGCTGATGATATTTCCATCGTAATTGACGAAAGGTCCATCCAAAATGACCACATGATCGCCGACCGCATAATCGATTTTGAATTTTGGCTCAATTTCGCCCATTTTTCTTTTAATTGTTTTCCATTCATCTTCAGAAACTGGAATTGGGGTTGTGCCTGCGCCGACGAAACCCGTTACATTTGGCGTATTTCGGACAACATACCAAGAATCATCTGTAACAAGCATATCAACAAAAACATAACCCGGGAAAATACGTTTCTTTTCCGTTACAGGTTCGCCTTTTTTGATGACGATTTGAACCTCTTTTGGGACCATGACGTCGAAAATCATTTCCTGCATTCCAAAAGATTCGATGCGTTGCATAAGAGCATCTTTAACCGCATCTTCATAACCGGAATAAGTATGAATGACATACCAGTGACGACCTGTATGTAGAGCTTGTTTTGACATAGTTTTATAGTGATATTTTCAATAAATATTGATAACCTGTGTTGAACAAAAAGTCCAAGATGCTGAAAAGCAAGGCTGCGCCAAAGCAAAATCCAAGAACAATCATTGCGAGCTTGATGGCTTTGTTTTTCGTAGGCCACGTGACTTTTCGGAGCTCTACCCAGCTGTCTTTGAAATAGTTGACCAGTGCGTTATTTTTGATATTCATATTAGATTTGATATTTTGCGCTTAAAACTCAGCGCGTTTTTAAAAAAGCCTTCTCAGGCCAAGATGAATATAACGCTTATTAAGGGAAAAGGCAAGAGGAAATGTGAAATACGCGAACTGGTAATTAAGGGCATTCGGGAGTGTAGTGTATTGGCTCACCATGGCAAAGATTTGGAACTCCGCCAATACTCATGCAATGATCGTTAGCAGTACAAGGATTATTGTCATTACATGGGATAGTGCTACCTGGATAATAATGTACATCATCACATGCGCCAGTTGTAGTGTTGCACTTTACCAACTTGCAGTCATCGGAGCCGTTAGTGTCGCAGACTACGGGTTCGTCTGTAACGCATTCACCGTCGACACACATACTTGTGGCAGCGCATGGATCCGAATTTTCAAAACACATGATCCCGTCAGTGGGAGCGTTTATGTGGGTACACCCTCCGGCGGCCACTTCACATGCTTCTTCTCCGGTACAAAATCTTCCATCATCATCACATTTAACTTCGTCTCCGTCTACGCACGCACCGTTTTCATCGCATCTTGGGAAATCCAAATGACATATGTCTATTTCACCGCACACGGTCCCAGCAGACTCTAAGTCATGGAGACAGCCGGTGCCGTCTTCTTCGCAAGCGTCTTTGGTGCAAGGGTCATCGTCGTTGCAATCGGTTAATGCTTTTGGAGCGCATTCCAAATTATTACACCATCCATCAAGCGCGCATAGTCCATCGGGAACAATTGGGTCATCACAAGGCGTTTTTTCATTAGGAATATTTGTATGCGTGCATCCGATAGCAGAATCGCAAGTTTCTTCACCGTCGCATAAATTGCCATTATCAGGACAGTCGATAAAGCTTACATCTAAACATTTTCCGCCAATACAGACAGAAGGATCGTTATGACAAGCATCTTGTATGCCGCAAATAGTACCGTCTTCAACTGAAGAGCTTAAGCATCCGGTTCCGGCAACACAAGTATCTAAGGTGCAAGGATCATTATCATTGCAATAAACCACTGCGTTAATGGGAGTTTCTCCGGGCTGGCATTTTCCATTGGCGTCGCATTCTCCATCAATAGTGCAATTTTTATCGTCTTGGCAAAACGCTCCTTCAACAGGTGCATTACATTGTCCATCTAAACATTTTTTAGAATGACAAGGGTCTTTATCCCATTCACATGCGATTTTTTCACCTTCACAAATGCCGGTTCCATCGCACGAATCGTCTTGCGTGCATAAATTTTCATCATTACAAGATGTGCCTAAGTCCTTAGGTGTAAATTCACAGTATCCGGCCGTTGCTTCGTCGGAAGAAGAAGGCGGTATGCCGTCAGCGGAAGGAACACAATTTGCATTTATACATTCCGGATCAGTTACCATTTCGGATAATCTGGAAGCACATTCTCCGTCATTTTTGCATGGTATGGCATGGGAGGCATCAGAATCATCGTCGTCATTGCCATCAGGTTGAGCATCGGAAACGTCTGTGATTCCGTCAGTTCTGACATCATCGGTCGAATCATCGCCAACCGCAGAAGCTGCACCACAACCGGCTAAAAGCATCGCGGAAAGAAGAACGGCTCTATGGAAAAATATGCGTGCTTTCCCTAATTTTGGCGGCTCACGATTTTCAATCTTAATGGGCGCATCGAAATTAGTCGTTAAATCTTGATCGTTTGTATGTTGTACGGAATTCATATGAATTTAATATTTTGTGATTATGGGCATTCAGGAGTGCCATGAACGGTTGACGTAGATTCACAATACGTTGGCCAGTTTGGAGGGTCATAATCGTCTACGTGAGCAACGCAATGGTCGCCCATGGTGCAAGAATTATGATCGTCACACTCGTGTCCTTGCGGTAAATATTCACCTTGATCCGGTTCGTCTTTAACGCATTCTCCGGTTGAGGTATCGCAGTGTACTTGAGATGAAGTTTCACAAGTATTCAAGGTTGCTTCGCATATTAGAGGTTTAGTCGTGACGCATTCTCCATCATTGCAAGCGCTTTCTAAGGCGCATTGATCGGGATTATCAGTGCAAACAGACCCATTCAGTGGTACATTTATATGTGTGCATCCATCTACGGGGTCACAAGCTTCTTCACCATTACAGAATTCTCCATCATCGGGACAATCAATAAGACCTGTTCCAACACATTCGCCATCAAGACATCTGGCAACGTCGATATGGCATGCGTCCGCAGATGCGCAAACCATGTTGTTCGGCATCGGAAGATGATCACATCCGGGATTTTCGCCTTGTCTGCAAGTGTCTTGAGTGCATGGCTTATCGTCATTACAATCCATTGATGTTTTCGTTACGCATTGTCCTGCGACGCAATAGCTTTCAAGCGCACATAAGTCATCTGCGTAGTTGTCGTCACAAGCGGCATGTTCAGCAGGAATATCAATATTTACGCATCCATCTACTGGGTCACAAGCAGGTTTGCCATTACACGATTTTCCATCGTCAGCACATTCAATTGGGTCAGTGCCAACACATTCTCCGGCAACGCACGTTGGAGGAGCATTGTGACATGCATCTTGCGTTCCGCATATGATTCCGTCTTCAACGTCAATATGAGCACAACCTGTTCCAACTTGGCAATAATCGGTTGAACATGGGTCATGATCGTCGCAGAAAGCGGCAGTATCTTCAACAAATATTCCATTTTGGCATTCTCCTTTAGAATCACATTTTCCACCGGTTGTACATTGTGTTTCATCATTGCAAGATGCACCAACTGTAACGGTATTACATAAGCCATTTTCAGGATTGCATTCTTTATCGTGGCATTCAAGTCCATCCCATGCGCATGCGACCGCTTCACCTTCACAAACCCCGGACCCGTCGCAAATATCGTGAATCGTACAGAAGCTTCTATCATCGCAAGGTAAATCTTTCTCTTCCATATCAAATTCGCAATGGCCGGGTTTATCCCCACTGTATCTGTCTTGAGTAGGATCATCAGGTATACATTTTGCATCTACGCAGTCGGGATCAAGCCCCATATGACCCAATTGAGCAACACAACCTTCGTCGGTTTTACATGGTATAAAATTATCGTCGCCATCAGGTTGAGCATCGGAAACATCTGTAATTCCATCGGTTCTAACATCGTCGGTCGAATCATCGCCAACCGCAGAAGCTGCGCCACAGCCGGCTAAGAATAACCCTGCGACAAGAGCGGCCCTGGAAGCAAATCTGCGAAGACTTCCGATTTTGGCTGGCGGATTGTTGGGACCGGATGCTGTTATTGCAAAGTCGGTTTGTAAGGCATTTCCATCTAAATCTAAGCTTTGGTCAATATAGGGGATAGAGTTCATATAAATTTATTTAATGGGAGCTATTATAACCAAAAGAGGAAAATTGTCAATAGAAGATGCCTAAAAAGACCCCGGTTTTTCCATGATAAGATTTGAATAATGGCTTAAATAAAACAAAGAAATGGGTTAAGATTTTGACGAATAATCACAAAAAATAACCCATTTCCATGAGTAAATATATACAAGATTGTATAAGAAACAATAGCAGATCAATAATTGGTGGTCTGACGAAACCGCAACAAAAATCTCTGAATGAAATAATCAGAGGGCTTTTCAACACCGGCACCCCAATACTTCGACATCTTGCTCAAGATAAAAATAAATCAGCCAAAAAACAGGCTGAAAAATATTCATACCATTTGGGGAATATTGGGATAAAAAACAATGTAGATGCTTTTGCTCTTAATAAAGCCAAAAAGAGTATAGAACAAACAACTATAATTGCATATGATTTAACCGATATCTCCAAAGAAAATTCCAGAAAAATGGAGAAAATATCAACCGTATTTGATGGCAGCAAAAGAAAACCGACAGAAGGGTTCACTATACACGGGGTGGGGATTAACAATATTTTGGTAAAATTAGAGATACACGATTCTCAACGCAAAACCCTTAATCAAACCAGGCTGAAAATCATCAATGAAATATCGAAAAGACTCGACAATCAAGGTATTTGGGTCTTCGACAGAGGCAATGATGATAAACAATTTTTCAAAGATTTGCGTCAAAATCTGAAAGTCGACTTCATCGCAAGATTAAAAGAAAATCGACTGGTCGTTGTCGAAGAAACCGGGGTGATAATTCAAGTTAAAGATCTCCAAGAAGGCAAGTATAAAATATTTTTAATGAATAAAAGCAACGCCAGAGCCGATCTGAAAGAAAAATATACATTAGTGATCAGCGATCATCTCAAAAACAAAGCCCCGATCAGACTGCTGTCCAATCTCGATTTTGAACAATATTCCATAAAAGAATTGGTAACCATGTATCTTCAAAGATGGGGAATCGAAAATGGATTCAAAAGAATCAAAACGAAGTTTGAATTGGAAAAAATACGACTCCTAAGTTATGAAAAATGCGTCAATTTAATCGCATTGATTCAATTGGCCGTTGTCCTTTCCACGATCACGTTCCTAACCATTCAACAAGAAACGAATTTCCTGATAACAGGGGTCCTTTTGACGTATAAAAGATTTTTAAAAACCAAACACCTCACGTTCAACAACGATTCGTTCATTTCATTCCTTAGAGATGCGTTAAGACCCTTAATCCACAGAAAATGGCATCCGACAAACCAAATCTCTCTCTTCTCACGTCGGCAACTGGAAAAACTGGGGTCTTTTTAGGTGCTGCCTCCGTCCCCGTGCTTGACATTTTTGTTATTCTGTTATATAATTTACTAAACACGATAAAACAAATATAAATATGCTACCTTTAAACCAAAGCAGAAAGATCGCCCTTATAGCCGTTGGCTTATTCGTCGTATCAATCTCGATTTTGTTTACAGTTACGCAAAAAAGCTCATTTATGTCCGGTGATTTGAAGGCTCAAATCTTCGGAAGCACAGCGACACACGAACAGGCTCCCGAGACATCTTCCGACCCCGTTGTCGTGATTCAAACTGATAATAAGGTTACATATGCCAGCCCAAGCTTTAAAACGGCTCTTGGATATACAGATGAAAGCTTAAAAGACGCTGATTTCTTTGGACTCGTACATTCCGGTGATGCCGGTGAAGTTGCAAAATTTATTACAAAAATCGTCCAAGATCATAATGAAATGAAAAATCTTGGCCCATATAGAATCAAAGGTAGCGACGGTCAATATAAGGTTTATATGGCAAACGCGACTGTAAAAATGAGCGCAGGCAAAGTCACGCAAATCGTTATTACAATGAAGGATATTACAAAATCCGTCGAACAGATAAATAACGACGAACAAACCGGCAAACCGATTCGCACGATGAAAAACGATCCGGATAAGAAGGTTATGGCGAGTAAAGTGTAATTAAAATTGCTTAGCGGCATAATTAATCACAAAACTTCCGGGCAAACCCTCTATGCTTTCAACCTTGTAACAATCACCGTTTACTTCCGCTTCCTGCAGTGATAACTGCCTTTTTAAAGGAGACAAATCCAGTACTGTTTTCTCAAATCCCACTGCCTGACATGCCGCTATGTCCTTGTCCGAAGTAAGTTTAATTCTTTCAAGTTGCATCCCATCAACAACATCCAAATCTATAATCCCGGAAGACCCCTTAAGTAAATCCGTTCCACTCAATTCCAGATCCGTCGTTACCGGCAAGTGATAATGTAGTCCGGTTATTGACCCTTTATCCAAAACAACATGTGCTTTGCTCGCTCTAACCCTTATGCCCATACCCTTTAATGCATTTTCGGTAATTGTCAGATCCTGTAACGTGGTATTGTCCAAAGACCCCTGACCTAAAACTCTTACACCTATACACATCAATGAATAAGAATCTATAATCACACGCTTCAACCCTTTGATTTTATCTATTCCCGTAAAATCAATTTCGCCATTACTCCTCACTCCAATCGATATATTTTCAATCTCCATGCCCGCTAAATCTTGCAAACTTTCAGGATTTACCAGCGCCATATATTCAACTCTCTTGGCAAATTTAATTTTGTCCGCCAACTTTTTAGCGCTACCCGTCCAAAACACCTCTTTAACCACAATGTTTTTCCCATTAAAAACAGAAAAATCCGCAGTAATTTCACCGTTGCTATTATCTATTGAAATCTTTTTAGGTGGATTAACTGCAAGCGGATCAAGAGATGGATACGCCCCCTCACAATCGCCGTATCCAAAAAACTGTATTTTATCGAGTGGCACTCCTCGCATTGGCTCAAAGCTCCCAATCTCATTACTAACGTCCAGCTGTCCTCCAATTCTTGCCTGAATCACCTCTTCATCCGACATGTCCCTTTGAGGAATTTTCGAGCTCTCTGGCTGATCACCTTTTTCAGCCTCAATAAGTTCCATTTTATTTAATCCTGCAAGCTTGGCTCGAACGATTCGTATTGGTGGATATTTTTTCTTTTCCGGCTTTGGCTCATATCCGTGTGGACGTAATTTTTTACTTTCACTCGGAATCCCTAAAAACGCATCCGTATCGACTTCTTTTCCTCCATAATTTCCCGGATTAAGCACTCTCAATAATGGGCGTACGTCCTCGCCCATATAAGCAAAAACAAAGCTTATTGGATCTGAAATCTGCACTCCAACCAAATCCGATATATTAATTGACTGAACCGGTGAACCTTTTTGTGATTTATCAATTTTATACCATCCATACCCGGCGTTAACAATTAAATATCTATGATTTGCTTCATCAACAACCTTAACGCTCGCATTCGGCAACACGTACTTAATTATGCTTAAAAAATATTTAAATCTTGCGTCACAATTGCCACCTTCACCATTCAAAATTCCGCTTAATTGAGCTGATATCTCTTTTGGTTCTCCGCAACTATTCGCTACATCCTCCAAAAGCTTAACAAATTCTTCCTTATTACTTTGCGGATAAACGGAGAATTGATGAATTATTTCAGTTATTTTTTGCACATTACTCTCCAGCTCTTTATCGCTTTCGATAGAACCTTTAAGGCGTTCCGTTTTTAGAAAAAAATTGCCATAGTCAATCCGATCCAACATGCCATCTTCCTTTAAATCATGCAATTCTGCCACATACTCATTCTCCTCTTGCGGATCCGGTGCATGCAGCGTCCTTTGAATTTTTATCGCTGTGATTTTAATCACATCCAGCAAATCGTCCATCGTTTCACCGATTTCTTTATGAAAAATTCCTACATGCAAGGCTAAAGAAAATGCAACCGGTAGAATCCATCTTTTCCAAGATAGCCCTGTACTGCTTAGCTTTTCCAATTATCTTAATGTTAAGGATGAATATCATATAATGAAATTATATGATTGTCAAGCATTTGCGTTTTAAGTCACGCACTTGGACTTAAAATCAAAGAGTGATAAAATTTGCCCATGGATGAAATTCGCCCAACAGATATAGATCAAAAATGGCAAAAAAAGTGGAGAGAAACGAATCTTCATAATGCTGATTTTTTGGGTACGGATAAACCAAAATATTATAATTTGGTGATGTTTCCTTATCCTTCTGCGGCAAAATTGCACATCGGGCATTGGTATAACTATGGCGGTTCGGATTTGTGGGGACGATATATGCGCATGAAAGGATTCAACGTTTTTGAGCCGATGGGGTTTGATTCTTTTGGCTTACCTGCTGAAAATTACGCGGTCAAAACGGGCGTGCATCCAATGGATTCGACTTATGAAAATATAAAAATAATGTGCGAACAATTGAGCGCTGTTGGCACAATGTATGACTGGGATAAAAAAGTTGTAACGAGTGATCCTGAATATTATAAATGGACTCAATGGATATTTTTGAAATTTTTCGAAGCCGGTTTGGCAAATCGAAGAATGGCTCCTGTGAACTGGTGCCCAACGTGCCAAACATGCCTTGCTAATGAGCAAGTTAAAGAAGGCAAATGCGACAGGTGTAGCAGTGAAGTTGTGAAAAAAGACATGGAACAGTGGTTTTTTAATATAAAAAAATATGCGGAAAGATTGCTGAATTTTGAAGGGTTGGATTGGCCGGAAAAGACGAAGATGATGCAGAAAGATTGGATTGGAAAAAGCGAAGGTGTGAATTTTAAACATAAAATTAAAGATCTTGATATTGAATTTGAAGTTTTCGATTCAATTCCGCAGACTTTTATGGCGCAGACTTTTGTAATAATCGCGCCGGATCATCCGCTTGTGAAAAAGCTTATAAAAGGCACGGAACATGAAAAACCCGTCATGGATTTTGTGAAAAAAATTGAGAAAAAAAGATTAAATAAAAAATTCGATATTGACGCTGATATGGAAGGCGTTTTCACCGGAAGATATTCAGAAAATTATATGGGAACAGGCAAGGATTTGCCGATTTGGGTGGCGAGTTTTGCGCTTATGGACTATGGAACCGGAATTGTCGGTTGCTCCGCGCATGATGAAAGAGATTTTGCTTTTGCAAAAATGTATAACTTACCTTTGCATCCTGTGCTTTTTCCTGAAGATAAAAGCCATGCTGAAAAAGTGAAAAATTTGGAAATTTTTTATAGAGAACCGGATGGAATTTTGCACGAACCGAAAGAATTTGAAGGAAAAAAATGGCATGAAGCTCGCAAACCAATTATTGATTACATTGAAAAAGAAAAATTTGGAACAAGAACGATAAATTATAAATTGCACGATTGGCTCCTCTCTCGTCAGCGTTATTGGGGAGCGCCGATTCCGGTTGTTTATTGCGAAAAATGTAAGGCGGACGGTTCTGCGCCGGGTGGAATTGTCGCGATTCCGGAAAAAGATTTGCCGGTGTTGCTTCCAAGAAATGTGGATTTTATTCCACGTGGAAAGTCGCCATTGCATTACTCGGATGAATTCATGAAAACCACTTGTCCAAAATGTGGCGGACCCGCAGAAAGAGAGAGCGATACGATGGATACTTTTGTTGATTCGAGTTGGTACTTTTTGCGCTATCTATCGCCAAAAAAGGAAGACGGCGCGTTTGATAAAAAAATAATAAAAAAATGGATGCCGGTTGATATGTATATTGGTGGCGCCGAACACGCGTGCATGCATTTGATATATGCGAGATTTTTCACAATGGTTTTGCACGACCTCGGATATATTGATTTTGACGAGCCATTTAAAAGGCTTGTGCATCAAGGGACGATCACAAAAGATTCTGCAAAAATGTCGAAATCAAAAGGAAATGTTGTGAGTCCGGATTCATTTATTGAAAAATATGGAAGCGATGTTTTCCGCATGTACTTGATGTTTATTGGACCTTTTATGGCCGGTGGAGATTGGAGCGATAAAGGGATAACGGGGGTGGCAAGATTTGAAAAAAGGTTTAAGGATATTATTCTTGGCGGTGAAGGTAGCGAAAATGAAAGCGACGCAAACTCCGCGCCTAAAAATAAAGAAGAAATGCTGCGCATCGTTCATAAAACAATAAAACGCGTAACGGAAAGCATGGAAGCTTTTCAATTTAATACCGCGATTGCCGCAATGATGGAATTTACGAATGAAATCGGTGCATGCGGAATTGATGCGGAAAGCAAAAAAATAATGGTTCGCTTGATTGCGCCTTTTGCGCCTCATATAGCGGAGGAACTCTGGGAAAAATTGGGGCAGAAATATAGTATCTTCGATGTGAATGTGAGCGGCGGCTGGCCGAAATTTGATGAAAAATATCTGGTGACTTCAATACTTGAATTGCCGGTGCAAATAAATGGAAAATTGCGCGGAGTTATTACGGTCCCTGTCGATGATACTAAAGAAAAAATTCTTGAATGCGCGAAAAACGAGGCAAATGTGAAAAAATACTTTGAAGGCGCGCAAATTGTTAAGGAAATTTATGTGCCGGGAAAATTGGTTGGATTTGTGGTCAAGTAGTTTTATGTTATAGTTTAGGCATGAATAAGACATTTTTGGCCGTTGCTGCATTTGGAATCGCTTCAATACTTCCCAGTGAAGATGCGCGTAGCATGGCCTTAGATGGCCGCGTTGATGTGCCGATTGACCCATGTGACGGACTTGTCGTTGCGAGTCTTGATTTATATCAAAATCGATTTGCTGCATTTTTCAATGAATTTACTCCGATATCTTGTCCGCCGAAAAATAACCCACAACCAAAGCCGGCGACTAAAACAAACCGTACGAAAACCGTTCCCGCGCCTGCTCGACCAAAAATAATACAAACTCAAAAACCCGCACCTCTGCAAACTACATTGCCACAAGCCCCGAAAGCTCGCATAAAGATTGAACAATTACACAAGCATCAAGCCGTGATGTCGCGCAAAGAAGGTAAGAATTTAGTAAATCAATTTGACGATTTTCAATTAACGTATTCCGAGCTGCTTTCTTTTGTTTATAGTCCTGAGTTTGAAAGCCATATCACCGCTCTTTTAAAAGCAATCAGCAAAAATGAAATAATAATTTTGCTAAAAAGTGGTCAACGCGCTCTATTAACCATGGACGGAAAAATTGAAATCAGTCCAATTGAATCAAATGTTGCTAACCCATCCGGATATTCAATGATTATCTTGGTAATCGACGAACGTCCTTATTCTTATTTGGTGAATTTGGATGATATAAGTGAGTAAAAAACTTACTGTTTTTATACCCAAAGATGAATGTATACGACACTGCATTTTTTGCAACAGATTTTTTAAAGTTAAAGTGGATTTTTTGGCTTGTTTCCGCTAGAATATGGCTAAACATATAACTCAAAAAACTATGGAAAATTTAACGCAAAATACACAAAAAATTCTCGAAAAAGATCTTCACGAAAAATTCTCTTTTTATGGTAAAAATGCAAAAGAATGGATGCGAAAATGCGTGCTACTTTTGCCGGAAATAAATCGTTTGCGAATTTGGGAGAAAAAAGGATTCGGGAGTATATATGAATACGCGGCAAAACTGGCGGGAATGAGTA
>Ga0209212_1000337_pt1 | contig 94201 bp, 94 predicted proteins | sample RifGroC2_FD_183996 | JGI IMG/M metagenome (GOLD analysis project Ga0209212, IMG submission 183996) | Groundwater microbial communities from Rifle, Colorado, USA - Groundwater C2 (SPAdes) (version 2) | ecosystem: Environmental > Aquatic > Deep subsurface > Groundwater | place: Rifle, Colorado...
TAAGTCTCATGGGTGCACCTCTTTTAGAGTGTGCACCCCTCACACTCATCAAAATCTGGATGTAATGAATACTTACAGTAAAAGACACTTAAGAAGTTTACTTAACATATTACTAAGCTTTATAAAACCACAAAAATTCCCTTTATCAGGGCTTACTGGAAATTAGTGTCAAAAACTGTGAATTCTCAGTTTTTGATCATGATCAGAAATCTATGATTTCTGACATTCCAGGAGGTTAATATGAAGGTTTATGTAGAAAAACAAGATAAGCTATTAGAGCTTGAAAAGAAATCAGTAAAAGAACTTCTTGATGAACTTCAGATAAATTCAAACACTGTTATTATTGTAAAGAACAATGAGATAGTCCTAGAAGATGAGCAATTAGATGACAATGATGATATAAAAATATTATCAGTCATATCAGGTGGATGATGAAATGCACTAAATGCAATGAAAAAGCAGTATATCAAGGACTCGGACAGAATTTCTGCAAGAATCATTTCCTAAATTATTTTGAAAACAAAGTATTCAGGACAATAAAAAGATATGACTTATTTGACCAGAATGATAATGTTTGTGTTGCGACATCAGGAGGAAAAGATTCATTGGCAGTATTGTATATGACAATGCTTTATGGTAAAAAATATGATATAAAATTCTTTGCATTAGCAATTGATGAAGGCATAGCAGGATATAGAGATAATACATTAGATGATTTAAGAACATTCTGCGAAAAATATAATATTGAGTTACATATTGTTTCATTCAAGGAAAGATTTGGAGACACACTTGATAATATCAGAGATAAAGCACAAAACAAGAAGCCATGCACTGTATGCGGAATATTAAGAAGAACAGCATTAAACAGGGCAGCAAGAGAATTACAAGCAACAAAACTCGCAACAGGACATAATCTTGATGATGAATCACAATCATACATGATGAATCTATTTTTAGGGAACATGTCACATAATGCAGCATTAGGACCGATAACCGGACTTAATCTTAATGATAAATTCATTCCAAGAGTCAAGCCATTATATTTCATGCTCGAGAAAGAAACAAAGCTTTTTGCATTACTGAAAAATTTTAAAGTATCATTCCATGAATGCCCAAACATCAACCAATCATTCAGGGCAGTGGTGAGAGATGAATTGAACATGATAGAGAGCAAGCTTCCAGGAGCAAAAAATGGGATAGTGAATGCATTCCTAGAGATATTGCCTATGTTAAAGCAATATTATAAGAACAACAGGCCATTCAAAATCTGTATTAAATGCGGAGATCCATCAGCTAATGATATATGCAATGCATGTAAATTGGAGGAGGAGTTGATACGATAGGTTATTTCTTCTTCTTTCTTTTTCACATCTGTTTGTAAAGTGAAGTCTATATCTTCGCTGAGTCTTGAATGGTCGAGAAATATTTTTTGGAGTGCTGTTCCACCTTTAAAGTATATGCCTTTGATATCCTTTAGGGCATAAAGAATTCTAGTTATGTAATAATCTTTTGAAAGCAATGTCTCATTGAATGAAGTTCTTCCAACCAAGTCAGCAATGAATTGTTTGTCTACTTTCTCTTCTTGAACCATTGGACTGTTTCCTCCTTAGCTATGATAATGAATGGATGGTTCTCTATCTGTCTTTGGATTCCTTGACTAACCCTTTTTTTAGATGTTCTATGAAAAACAAATCGCATATTCATTATCTTATAAATGCCTTGTCTTTTTGTTGTATAAACATCTATCTGTGCAGGAATCTGTTCTGTAAGCTTCCAGTATTTTGCTGCAGCCCATCCACCAATGACATAATCTTTGCCGTTGCATATCTCATCTGTCACAATAAATGGATGCTCAGACCATCCGCCGGTTCTTGATTTTATTGGGATGAGATAATATTTCTTCCTGTTGATTTTTATTATCCTCTCTTTGGATCTTAGCCCGAATAGGAAATCCGAGAGGTGCTGTTCATCAGGAAAGAATTTCTTTATATCGGTTCTAGTAAAGAAGTACATCTCTTCAAATTCAAGATTCGCAATCACTTCCACTTCCTTCTTTGAGAGCCCTTTCATTGTAACATCAAATAGTGCGTTTTAGCTATATTCGTGTTACAAGTATTTAAATATTGTGGTTTTTCGGAAGGTTCGGAGCGACACAACAATATTTAAATCACTTCACAGTAGTTACAAGATCGAAAGATTTATAAATGAAATATGATTGACTGATTTATACTTACATTTATTAGGAGGAATGAAAATGGCATTACAAAAACTCGAACAATTGATATTAAAATCAGAAGGTTTATTAAAAAGTAAACGAGATCTTGACACACAAATTATAGGTGTAAACCAAGATTATATGAATATAAGAAATGAGATTCTTACAGAACTTAAATCCACATACACAAATGAAACAAACAAATTAAAACAGGAAATTGAAGAAAGAAATACAAAAATGATGATTACAGACAATATTGTAAAACTTACTGATGCAGGAAACTTTGAAGAGGCAGTAGCTACGCATAAAGAATATATAAATAAGGGTGAAAAATCTATCTCAACAATAATCTCTTTAGATAAAACAGCTTATGATAATGGCGCATATAAAACGCAAGATGATTGGATAGCTACAGGAAAAGACTTCGCCTCTATAGCAGATTATTACAAAGCATTTAAACAGATAAAAAATGTTATGGAGAATGGAAATGCAGAGCAGAGAAAAAATGCTACGGAATTAAAGAATAATTTACTCTCTGAATGGAAATCTAGATGGTCAGTAACAAGTACTAGGGTTAAATATAATAATAATCTTGAAGCCACAGTAATACAGCATTATAGTTCACAAGACAAAAACAAGGTAAAAGAAGCAACAATAGAAATACCAATATACGAAGGTGTAAAGATTGAAAAAGTCTTAAAAGATAAAGATAAGAAAGGACTTAAATTCATGCAGACATTATTGGACACAGAAGACACTGCTGAAATGATAATGGAAACATTGAATTATGTTACAGGAAAAGATATTGATAGAATGTATGTATACACGCCAGATATGAATTCCAGAAAACAAAACAAAGAGAGGCTGGTCTTGCTGGGCGACCTCAGCCTCGACTACTTCTACATCTGCTGCGGCCTCAACAGCGACAGCCTTGGCTGTGCTCGTGGGGGTGCGTGATAAGCGCCGAAGGCGCTGCGCGCAAAATTTATATAGTTAATTTTATTTCTTTTTTTGTCCTGAATAAGTCAGGGCCACACGCCAAACCATCAAGGCAATCGAATAAAACCGTTAAGGTAGATTTGCTATAAAACACAAAGAAATCAGGGATTTCTTGCGTCCAAAAAATCCTTGATTTTTTTGGATACAGTTGCGACCATTAGTACCGAAAGGAAAAAATCGAAGCAATATCATTAAGAGTGTCAGAATGGAAAACAATCCAAATCAAGATATCATGAAAGATTTCATCAGTGCATCTGATCTTCCCTAATTCGATCAGAAGATGCTTGACGAATATTATTATGTGAAGCTCCAGCTATCGAAATTGGAAAAGCAAGAGCAGCAGCTCAAGGAGAACATCAAAAAAATGATGATAGACAGAAATATGAAAAATATTAACACTCCTAACATGTTCCTTTCCTGCTATAAGTCTGAAAGAATCACATATCCCAAGGATAAGATAGAATCATTTGTATCAGAAGACATACTCTCAAAAATAAGGGTTGTGACAGAATTAGTTATACTGCAGGCAAAGCTGAAATAATTGACTTTGAATTTACCTAAAAAAACCTAACATTAAGCATAAACAATGATTTCCGTTAAATCAAAGTAACTATTCTTATTTACTATCAATAAACGAAAGTTTTATATATCTATGCATACTACTACCATAATGAATTTTTTAGAATTGCAGAAAGAACTACAGGAGCTTAACCTGGATATATTTACAATAGATGATGCTATAAAAATAACAGGACAATCGAAAAATGTAGTCAAGACAAAACTAGCGTTATTGGCAAAGCAAAGCAAGATATTCAGGCTGAAGAAAGGGTATTACTCCATAAACAATATAAACAACAAATTCAAGCTCCAGAAAATCTTCAATAACACATATATCTCCCTTCATTCAGCTCTTGAATATTATGAAAGCACTACACAAAGATTCAACAATCTTGACCTAATAAGCAAGAACATTCTAGATAGCAAAAAAACATGCGACATAGCAATACAATTCCATAAAGTAAAGAATAGATTTTTCTTCGGATTTGAGAAAGCCATGATAGACAATACAGAAATATTCATCTCAAATATAGAGAAAACAATCATCGACTGCATATATTTCTCATCAAAAATTTATCTTTCAGAAATAAACAAGTTTATAAAAAAATATAAGAATCGCATAAATAAAGAAATAATCATCGAATACTTGAACAGAATAGGATCTTCAGCACTAAACAAGAGAACAGGGTACCTCTTGGAAACAAACAACATAGTGCTAAATGGACTTAAAATCAACAACAAATACGAAAAGCTGAATAAGAATCTACCGAAAAACAAGTCAAAAGACAGTAAATGGAAACTCATAATAAATGAAGATTTAGAGGAATAAGATGGAAAAGAATGAACTTCAAAAATATGCAGCCAAACTTGATTACAATCTCTGGCAATTAGAGCTGGATTATTATCAACACTTAATCCTTGCAAAGATATATGGAAAATATAATACGATTTACTTCAAAGGCGGGACATGCCTTCAGAAATGCTATGGCATAAAGAGATTCTCAGAAGATCTAGACTTCAACTACTCAGATATCGATATGCATGAATTGATTGCATTCATAGAAAGTATCTTCGAGACAAAGATCAGTGAATATTCAGAAACAAGATTCGGGATCAGTTTCAGTGTGCTCATAAAAGGCATATTATACAATGGCTCTACACGATCTTTATGCAGGATATCGTTTGATTTCAGATATAATGATATATATAACGCGCCACTAAAAAAGATCATTAGACCAATCTATAATGACCTGCCACAGTATTTTCTTCTAGCCCTTGATGAAGAGGAGATATTAGCAGAGAAGACAAGAGCTATAATAACAAGATATAAGGCAAGAGACATATACGATTTGAATGAACTTCTGCTTAATGGAGTGAAAATCAATCCTGAACTTATAGAAAAGAAACTATTAAGTTATGGAAAAAAATTTTTGGAGGAGGAATTCATCAAAAAGTTGGAAGAAAAAAGAAGCATATATGATGAAGAAATGAAAAGACTCACAAAAATTTATGATGATTTCGAAACATGCAAGAAAAGGATAATAAACGCATTCAATATAACGCAATAATCTATCCAAGAAGAGATTCATAGAATGACCATCAAGAAAATATTCAAGGACTTCGAAAAAATAAAAGACAAGACCATAATAATCATAGGCGCAGGTGGCCTAGGATGTGTTGTTGCAGATCTTCTATCAAGGATGAATATTGATTTCACTATTGTTGATGATGATATTGTTGATGACAATAACCTTGAAAGACAGATCTTATTTAATGAGAATGATTTATTGAAGAAAAAAGTTTTTGTGATAAAAGAAAAATTAAGGGAATTCTCGAATATAGATGCAATCGGTAAGAGATTAGATGAGAAAAACATAAAAACAATAATCAATGATGCAGATCTTGTTATTGACTGTACGGATAATGTTCAAGCAAGAATAATAATCAATGGATATTGCATAAAGAATAATATTCCCTGGATTTATTCAGGAGCAGTCAGCAATATTGGAACAATATATTTCATTAAAGATAATGCATGTTATGAATGCATAAATAAGGATAAAGACGGAGAGACATCATGCGAGATAGGCGTGATGAACTCTATTGTTGCAATCATTGGTGCATGGACAGTGAATATTGCACTGCAATATCTGATAGAAGGAAAAACAGAAGAAGATATGATAAGAATAAATCTAAAAAATAATGAATTGATGAAGATAAAAACGAAGAAAGATCCGAAATGTAAAGTGTGTGGTGAAATAAAAAAAGAAAAGAAAAGAAAATCTTCGCAAAATTGCTTTTCAATGAATCATTAAAATCATGGGATGCACCAAAGAAATACGGACATACATTTCAGGAAGTGAGATATCATAAAAAGGGATTCGAGCCACTTACAGAAACTATAATCCGAAACGACAAGGTAGGCATAGTGATTTGGACAGACAAACCATTAGGAATCCTCATACAAAATAAGGAAGCAGCAGAATCATATGATAAATACTGGGAAGTATTATGGAACAATGCAGGAAAAAATGAATAGATGTGAATGGTCAAGCAATGATGAATTAATGATTAAATATCATGATGAAGAATGGGGGATGCCTGTTCATGATGATAAGATATTATTTGAATTCATTGTCCTAGAATCTGCACAAGCAGGACTTTCTTGGAAGACAATACTGCATAAAAGAGAGAATTATAGGAAAGCATTTCATGATTTTGATTATGAAAAAATAGCAAAATATACCTCTAAAGATTTTGATAGATTAATCAAGAATCCTGGAATAATAAGAAACAGATTAAAGATTCTTGCAACAATAAATAATGCTCAAAGATTTATTGAAGTCAGAAAAGAGTTTGGAACATTTGATAAATACATCTGGAGTTTTGTGAACAATAAACCTATGATAAACAGATTCAAATCTTTAAAAGAATTGCCTGCAAAAACAGCATTATCAGATAAGATAAGTGCAGACCTAAAGAAGAGAGGCTTCAAGTTCATAGGCTCGACAATAGTCTATGCGCACATGCAAGCAACAGGAATGGTCGATGATCATGTCAACCATTGTTTTAGGAAGAGAAAATAACAAAAAATCTACGCCATACTCCGAATATTTTACGGTTTTTTCTAGGAAAGACATATAAAAAATATCAGCTTACTCTATCAATAAAACGAAAGATTTAAATAATAAGATGACTACATAAATGTAGTCGGAAAGACTATATGGTTTATTTCACACAAATCCGACCAACAGAACATTACAAAAGTGAACATGAGAGAAATGTTCCATGGCACGAAGTTATAGGAATCATACTTACTACAAAAAATCCTAGAAAAAAAGGCAATAAGTTTGAAATTGAAAAAGACAATTATTATATTTTATTCAAAATCGAAAATAATGTTTTGTATGTCATAAACGCGAAGAAAAATGAAAAATAACAAATCCTGTCCGGAATGCAACTCAAATCTAGAGAAGGTTTATGTTAGTATTCAGGGTGCGAAAAACAAAGCATTAAGCTATCAATGCCCTAAATGTGACTATTTCGGATTTGAGCAAGACTCTTCAAAGAAAATTATTAAAGAGCTACAAGATACAGCATTAAAGATGAGGCAAAAAATCGTTAAGCTTTCTCAAGATAGGCTTGGAATGTATATAAACAAAGATGTAGCAAGAAGCCTCAACCTAAAAGGTGGAGAAGAAATATCAGTCTCCTTGCCTGACAAGAACCACATATTGATAGAGATTGGATAAACCTTATCTTTAACTTTATAAACACAATCCGTCTCCTAGATTCATGTCATTTTATCAAGAAATCATCTCATGGATCAAAGAAGCAAAGCCTGATAAATTAACTGTATCTAAAAAGAAGCGCGAGCTATCTAAGAAATATAAAGTATTAATTCCCACTGATATTGCAATCTATCTTAATGCAACTCAGGAAGATGCAAAGATCATCAGAAATTATTTGCAGACAAAACCAACAAGGACAGGATCTGGAGTTGCTGTTATTGCAACAATGACCAAGCCAATCAATTGTCCTCACGGGTCATGCATATATTGTCCTGGAGGATTAAACAGTTTTTTTGGTGATGTCCCTAAATCCTATACTGGAAAAGAGCCTTCAACAATGAGAGGCATAAGGAATGATTATGATCCTTACAGGATTATTTTTAATAGGCTTGAGCAGTATATTGTTATTGGACAGAATCCTGATAAGGTTGATCAGATAGTCATGGGAGGAACATTTACTGCATTTCCTAAAAAGTATCAGCATGAATATATTTATTATTCATTCAAGGCATTTAATGATTTTTCAAGATTATTCTTTGTCAATGGAGAATTAGATATTGATAAGTTCAAAGAATTTTTTGAATTGCCAGGAGATATAAATGATCTGGATAGAAAGCAGAGGATTAAGGAAAAGATCCTTGCAATAAAAGAAATAAATGCAAAGACATTAGAGGAAGAGCATAAAGATAATGAGGATTCAAGCATCAGATGCATAGGATTAACTATAGAAACAAAGCCTGATTGGGCATTTGCTGATAAAGGGATTGAACTTCTAAATTTAGGAACAACAAGAATCGAGCTTGGAATACAGAGTGTTTATGATGATATCTTAAGATTTATCAATAGAGGACATGGAGCAGAGGATGCAAAGAAGGCCATTGCTGATCTACGTGATCTAGGATTTAAATTAAACTTTCATATGATGCCTGGATTGCCTGATATTGATGGAAAAAGAGTAAATAAGGAAAAAGATATTGAAAGCTTGCAAGAAATATTTTCAAATCCAGAGTATAAGCCTGATATGTTAAAGGTTTATCCATGCATGGTCATGCCAGGAACAGAACTAGAGAAGAAATACAAAGAAGGAACCTTTGAGCCATTATCAACAGAACAAGCAGCAGAGATCATTGTTGAGATGAAGAAGATAGTTCCTGAATATTGCAGGATAATGAGAATCCAAAGAGACATTCCTACGTATGTAACAACAGCCGGTGTTGGAAGAACAAACTTAAGACAATATGTTGATGAATTAGCAAAACAGAAAGACATTAAATGCAGATGCATTAGATGCAGAGAAGTAGGGCATATATTACATAAAGAGAATATTAAAATCGGGGAAATAAAAATCCTTATTAGAGAATATGAAGCATCAAATGGAAAAGAATTCTTTATATCTGCAGAGGATGTTGAGAATGATATTTTAATGGGTTATTGCAGATTGCGATTTCCGCCAAGATCACTCCATCCGAGCATAACTCCTGACACAGCAATTATCCGTGAACTTCATATCTATGGGACAGCAATAGCAATCGGTACATATGATAAGAATGCAACTCAACATAAGGGACTTGGTAAGAAACTTTTAATGAAAGCTGAAGAAATTGCATTATCTCATGATAAGAATAAAATGATTGTAATATCAGGTGTGGGTGTAAGAAAATACTATGAAAAGTTCGGCTATGAAAGAGATGGTCCATATATGAGTAAAATATTAACGTAAGAGAAAAATATAAATAAAGTTTTTTCATTCATGACGTGCAACTGATAATCATTTAGCAAATCTTTTTTCTGGCCTCTTGGAATCAATCTCTTTCTTTACTCCTTTTGCAACTTGATCAAAGCATGATTTGGCAAATTCTATAGCATCCTCTGCCTCGATTTTGCTTGGAATGTATCCATAATAGTTTATATTATGCCTCATTCTTCTCAATTTATCCACGAGAATCATCGGCTTTGAAGTATCTAAATTAAGGCCTTCCAATGCCTTTATCTGTGCAACATGGTCCTCAACTAAAGTGCCTCTTGAAACTAATAACGCGTCTCCAAGCATCCTAAAACATTCATATATGTTGCGTATGATATTGAACGCTGATTCATCGGTTGCCTCAAGTGTTAGAGTGTAGTTCATCTGGCGTATTGATGCATCTATTATGCTAGAAGCATTTTTCCTATCAGGATATTTTATTCTCTCCATCATTTATCAATCTCCAACAAGCCGTCAAGGATTATTCCATTGTAGATATTTGTCAATAGATTTATATGAGTTGATTTCCTAGAAAATATATGCATATTGACCTTAACATTTTTTCTATATCCGAGATTTTTTAGAATTGATCCTTCTTCAATATGAAATTTGGATCCTGTGACTTCCACAGCAATATCGATATCGCTAGACTCATTATCTACACCCCATCTATAGCTTCCGAATAAAATTATTGCATTTGCATTAGGATATTTCTGATAAATAGTTGGTATTATTCCAGACTCATATACCATCTGTAGATTATAAGGTATCTTTCTCGATATTAATAGTGGGCTTTTTTGATTCAAAGAGATAATCCATGAATTTCCTGCTATAGCCTTGTTCAACAATCCTTCAGACACTAACTGTTCTACAGATTCTTTTGTAGCATTTTTAGAAGAATTTATGTTTTTTGCAAGCATCGATAATCCTATACTAATCTGAGGAAAAGAGAAAAAATAGTACATGACCTTTCTATAGACTTCAGGCATAAGCAATGATCCTTTATTTTTTGTACCTATCATAATTATGGTAATATAGAAGTATATTTAAACTTTTCGATAACCAACAGGTAACATAAAAGTTCGAACGAACTGTCAAGAACCACTGGTCACAAACCAGTAGCATGAGTGTACATATACAGCATGAGGTGGTTCTTGATACAAAGAAAAACAATGTTTTTCTTGCACACAAAATCTTCAAGATTTTGTTGTACTCAGAATTACACCAGTTGTTCTTGAGCACACAGATTCCACATTCAACCTCCAGTCATAGACTGGTGGAATTCTGTTGTTTAAAGTGACTGATGAGTTTCATCAGCATGCATCTTCAACTATCCGATTTTATCGTACGGTTCAAAACCCTAACGCCAGGATGTCCGGTGAAGAAGGTGATAGAAGGAAGTTTCTAGTGATAATAGAAGCCCTATAAAGAGTGGCGAGATCCCTTCAAATATCTATTATACTCCTTTGTCGATATTTCATTGCCAAACGTATACTCTAATGGATGAAACAATCTATTCCTTAAATTGTAAGTGTTCGCATTTTTGCTGTAAGCAACCCATCCTTCAATAAAATCATAGATTGCATCATAGCCAATTTCATTATTCTCATATTGCTCGCATATTTTTGTTAGTCTTTTCTTGAATTTTCTTATATTCATCTTTGTAAGTAACCTATGATGAAGATATATCCTTAATCCTAAAAAACGTATTCCTTGTGTCAGTAATTGAAATTTTGATTTTTCTGGATGGATCTCTAGAAGCAAATTCTCTCTTAAGAAAGCATTTATTCGTAGCATGTGATCTTCAAGTGTTTTAATATTTGTTTCTATTATTACAAAGTCATCGACATAACGAATGTAATGTCTGGCTTTTAGCTGATGCTTTACGAACCAATCTAATTCATGCAGATATATATTAGCAAAGAATTGTGATGTTAAGTTTCCGAGTGGCATCCCTTTGTCGAGGTGTCTGGTCTGATGATTATTTAGAATTATTTTGATGAGATGGATTAATTTTTGATCCTTGATTTTTCTTTCAAGTAATTTTACAAGAATATTATGATCCACATTTTCGAAATAGTGTTTAATGTCTGCCTTGAGAACATATGCCCTTTTCGTGTTGTTTTTCGTAATTTCTCTTTTAAAATTTTCGAACCTTTCTATTGCTTTTTGTGTGCCCTTTCCTAAACGGTTCGCAAATGAATCATAGATAAAAAGCTTTTCAAATATTGGTTCTATGATATTGCAAAGTGCATGATGCACTACTCTGTCCCGAAAGTTTGATTTGCTTATTACTCGTGTTTTTGGATCTCTTAGAATAAATGTTTCCAAAGGTCTTGGCATGTAGGATTCTGATTCTAATTCTCTTTGCAATTGTGAAAGGTTTTCTTTAAGATTATTTTCAAATTCTATAACACATGATTTTAAGGTCTTATGCTTACGTGCTTTTTTATATGCTAAATAGATATTGTCTTTTGAACATAGCATTGTATAGAGTTGCTTATATCTCTTCATGAATGTAATGTCTTGACTTAGGACTATTCCAAAAAAGCGGCCATTGTTATTAAGATTGTTGTTGCTATTGAGACTGCCATTGTTGTTTCTATTGTTAGCAGCCAACAGGCGCCAAGCCACTTTAGCCTTTTTATTGTATATAGCACTGTTGCTTCAAGATTTCAAGTTTGAGCTTTACTCATTGTTGCAACTGAATTTGATGGTGCCTAATAGGTCACCATAATAAAAAGGCGTGTAGCCCTAACTGCCTACTGCTGTAGGTGTCAAGACAGTAAAGAAAAAAAAAGAATTATTTAAAAAATTGCTTATTTTTTGTATGTTCCGCTTAGTAAATCATAAGTTGCTTGAGAGATTTTACTTCCATCTACTACTATCAATTTACTATCTGGAATCGCTTTTCCCATGCCAGCTAAAGATTCTAATGGAGACCTGATTTTTTTCGCGCCGCCTACGGCGTCACTTTGTACCCCAAAAAAGCGGCCATCGCTACTAAGATCGTCGCCGCCGATGAGACTGCCAAGGTCGTAGCTAAAGTCAGCAGCCAACAGGCGCCAAGCCACTTGTCCATCTATCAAATCATTAGAATTATACATACCTATATTTGGACCAACAATTTTTTTGTGTTGTACAAGATATTCCTCTGTAACTCCGAATGGTTTTGCTTGCGGATGATTAATTGCTATCATATCAACACCATTGATTTTACCTTTATGATTCTGCATATGCTCTTTTGTCGGTGCATCAATTCCGTATAAGCCATTAGGCCAAGCAACAATATCTTCATGCCTTACAAGATATATTGTTTCATTATCATATTCCTGAAGGAATTTTTGGAATTGTTTATCAAATCCTATAACCGCACCATTTTTTATTAACTTGTTATCTATTTTATCAGCAATATTTTTTGGATTAGATAACGGATTAGGTTTTTGAATGTATAACACTACTGGATCTTTCTTAGCCATTCCCGTAGCTTTAGCCGTAGTTGTAAAATACCAGTTTGTCCAAATCTCATGATCTACACCGGCAATACTTCTTGCCGCCAATAGTTCATTCATAAATAATGCTACGAGTTTCTTTTCATTTTGCAATTCAGATAATGCTAAATCTACACCATGCTTAGAATCGCTATTATATACTGGTTGACCGTCAACAACTCTCGGAATAATAATTTTACTCATTTTAATCCTCCATAATAATAAAATATTTTGTGCTAAGATAAGATAATAATAATTCATTTATAAAGTTTTCGATTTTATCGTAATTATGTAGTGGTTACACATTACTCGGATTTGTTCGACTGCGATTCCCTCCAAGAAGCCTACATCCAGCTATAACATCAACATCGGCTTTGATCAGAGAACTACATGTCTATGGCCAAGCAGTCAGGATCGGTTCTGCTGATTCAAGTAAATCGCAGCATAAAGGTTATGGAAAGAGATTAATGGAACAAGCAGAAACAATAGCAAAAGAGCACGGCAAAGATAAGATGATTGTTATATCCGGAGTGGGAGTCAGAGGATATTATAGGAAGATAGGATATGAGTTGGAAGGGCCGTATATGGTGAAAAAGATAAGATAGTAAAAAGACACCGAATCTTATAGTCCATACTTACTATTCTTTATTTAAGATTCTTAAATATTTAATGGTAAATAGAAACATTTTTAAAGTAGTTTCACTTAATATGTTCATGGTGTCGCTCTATGATGTGTTCTATGTTGTGGCAAAGAACGGAAGTATAAATATACGGGACATACTCATAGGATTAGGGAAAGATAAAAGGGAATACCAGAACATATTCAACAATATCCTATTGCTCGAAAAAAAGCATCTGGTGAAAAGAAAAAATAAAAAGATAGATATTATCAATTCAAAATCAAGTCAGGAACTATACAACCTAATATCCTTTTCTCTAGGAAACAACATCAATCACAACATACTGTTCAAGCCTAAAATGCTTAACTTCCTGAGATATGCTGCAAGAAAAGAGTTTTTCACAATATCAGACATAAAGATTCATCCAGAGACATTCAAATTCTATACTGATGCATTATCAAAATACGGCCTGTTGATAATAATCTCAAGAAATCCGTTGAAGTGCAAGCTGCTGAAAAGCGAATACATAAGAAGAGTGCTCAAGCATTTCAATATAAAAACAGATTTTTACAAGGAAAAAAGCCGTTCCCATATTCCAGACATAAAGCGTGAACTTATGAAATACCATCGCAACATAAAAATCAACACCAGTTTTGCAGATGCCATAGATAAACAAAGAGAAACAGGATTCATATATTCAAGCCTCAATTTAGAAGGCAATCCCTTGACACTTCCAGAGACTGAGAAATTATTGATAAAAAACATCCTGCCAAAAGACCAAAAGGCAGAATCTGTGATGGAAACTCTTAACTATAAGAAAGCCATAGAAAAGATGCTAGCCAATTCAAAAAAGCGCGTTATGCTGAACCAATCGCTCATACTCGAGTATCATGATCTGGCAATGAGTGGAAAAGAATTTGCAGGGAAATTAAGAAGAGAGAATGTTTTTATCAAAAAAAACCCTGCATTCACAACAAGCCATTGGAAAGATGTAGAGAAAAAGTTAGGAGAATTGCTGAAAAAATATGTGATATTCGAGAATGCAAAGCAGGATATAGAAAATGTTATTCAATTTGCATCATACTTCCACAATGAATTCCAAAGAATACATCCATTCATAGATGGCAACAGCCGTATCTCAAGATTGTTGATGCTGCATATATTAAGAGCACACAAGCTTCCAGTACTTGATCTTCCATTAGGATACTTTGACAGTTATCTTAATTTGACTAAAAGAAGCAAAAAAAGGGATGATGAACGATTCTCAATGCTTGTAGAAGAGATTGTGCTGACTAATCTGAAGAATTTAAATAATGCTTATCTGATGGCAAAATCCTAGTAACTAATACTCGGTTTCTGACATAACAGAATTCCACTAGTCTATGATTGTAGATAAGAAGTGGAATCTATTGTGCTCAAGAACTACTGATGTAATTCTGAGTACAACAAAATCTTGAAGATTTTGTGTGCAAGAAAAACATTGTTTTTCTTTGTGTCAATAACCACATCATGTTGTATCAGTTGAAAACAATCATACCACTGTTCTGACCAGTGGTTCTTGACATATTCTTTTAAACATATGCCTTTTATCACAACAATATTTATATATAAGCTCTAAACTACTTGCACAACATCTTGTGCTGAATTCAAGGATAAACCACTATATCTAGTATTAAAATTTAGTATGAGACATATCTATGTTATAAAAATAGTAAAAAGAGATGGGTGATTGTGATGGAAACTGCATTAAAACTTGAGAAGATCGAACTGACAGAAAACCAGCTTAAAGTAATTAAGGATAAGTACTTCAGAGGTGTCAATAGCCCAGAAGAATTATTCTATACAGTTGCTGAAAATATTGCTTTAGCAGAACTATTATATTTAAGCACAATCCCGAGAGAACAGATCTTTAAAGATGTCAGCTATGATATCTTGACTAATCCTGAAAAAGCTGAGTATAAACAATCTGAACTAATAATTCTACATAAGAATAAGCATATGAAAGCTGAAAGAGCTAATAATTTCAAGATCTTTATAAATAATCTTTATGCTTTAGCCAGATCCGGAAAATTCAAGAGATTCAATGATGTCAAGAATAAGTTTTATGGATTGCTTTCAAGATTTGAGTTTCTTCCAAACAGTCCAACATTAATGAATGCAGGCAGGCCTTTGCAACAATTAAGCGGCTGCTATGTTCTGCCAGTAGGTGATTCAATTGAGGAGATCTATGACTCTGTAAAGAACATGGCATTGATACATCAAAGTGGTGGTGGAACAGGATTCAGCTTTTCAAAATTAAGAATGAAGAATGATGCTGTTATGACAACAAAAGGCATAAGCTCAGGCCCTGTGACATTTATGCAGATATTTGACAAATCAACAGATGTAGTCAAGCAAGGCGGAACAAGAAGAGGAGCTAACATGGGCATAATGAGATATGATCATCCTGACATCATGGATTTCATCAATGCTAAAAAGACTCCTGGCATGCTTGAAAACTTTAATATTAGTGTTACTGTGGATGAAAAATTCATGAATGCAGTAAAGAACAATCAGGATTTTGATTTAATAAACCCTCATGGAAATACTGTTATTGGAAAGCTTAATGCAGCAGATGTATGGAACACTCTTGTAAAATCAGCCTGGGAGACAGGAGATCCGGGGATAATATTCATTGACAGGATTAATAATTCTGACAGCAACCCCACACCTGATCAAGGCATGATTGAGTCAACTAATCCTTGTGGTGAACAACCATTATTGCCTTATGAACCTTGTAATCTTGGAAGCATTAACTTAGCTAAGTTCATTGATATGAAAAAAAGAGACTTTGATTGGGCAAAGCTGAAGGAATGCGTGTTTGATGCAACTCATTTCCTTGATAATGTTATTGATGTAAACAATTATCCTTTACCTCAGATTGAAGTCATGGCCAAGGGCAATAGAAGAATCGGATTAGGAGTAATGGGATGGGCAGAAGCCTTAGCTATGATGAGATTAGCTTATGATTCTGAAGAAGCATTGGAAAAAGCAGAGCAAGTAATGAAATTCATTAATGATAATTGCCTTGTTGCTTCAGAAAACTTGGCTATAGAAAGAGGCGCATTTTTTAATTTCAAGAACAGTATTTATGATAAGAATGGAAAATACTATAGAGGCATAGAGGCTTATCCAAGGAATTCAGCAAGAACAACTATAGCTCCAACAGGAACAATAGGCATAGCAGCTGGCTTGCAAGGAGCAGGCATTGAGCCTTTTTTTGCAATAGTATATACAAGATATAATGCAGCAGGCATTGATGCATTGAAAGCAGGAAAAACACCAGAACAAAAAGACACTTTCTATGAAATAAATCCCTTATTCAAGAAACTTGCAGAATCATATAATTATTTTGAATTGCCACCAGAAATGCTTTGGGATAAAATTTCTAAGAACCATAATTCATTGGTAGGCATTAAGGAGATTCCAACTGATATACAGAAATTATTCCTGACATCACATGACTTAACACCAATTAATCATATAAAAATGCAATGTGCATTCCAAAAATACACGAATAATGCAGTATCAAAAACAGTTAATCTTAAGAATGAGGCAAAGGTTGAGGATGTGAATGCAGTATATAATCTTGCATATGATCTTGGAGCAAAAGGAGTCACTATTTATAGGGATGGAAGTAAGAGCTTACAAATACTAAATATTTCCTCAAAAGAGAAAAAGCGTGATTATGATCATGGATATGGTGAATTGAGTCATTATTATTCCATACACACAGGTCAAGGGCCTTTGCATATAAACATCACATTTGATGAGATTGGTCCGAAAAGGATCTTCCTAAACATTACACCTACTGGAACAGAGATTTCAGGATTAACAACTGCTCTTGGAATAATGCTTTCAAAGTATTTTGAGCTTGGAGGAGATCCTGTAAAGGTGCTGAAACATTTGAATTCAATCAAAGGAGACAAACCATTTGGTTTAGGCACAAAGAGAGTTGATAGTATTCCCCACGGAATATCAAAAGCATTACGTGATCACTTAATCAAGACAGGAAAGCTAGATCAGATTGAAGGTCAACAATTGCTTGTGACAAAGAAAGAGCTTAAAGAAGCTGATGATAGTGTCATGTGTCCAAAATGTTATAGCCATAATGTTGGAATGTTAAGCGGTTGTTCAAAGCCGACATGTTTTGATTGTGGATATAGTGAATGTAGTTAATTGATGGTCAGGATGGCAGAAAATATTAAAGAAAGCCTCGGATTAGTCCATGTGATTACTGGAAACGGTAAAGGCAAGACTACTTCAGGAATGGGTATTGTGATAAGAGCTCTTGGAAGAGGATTGAAAGTTAAGATCATACAATTGTTCAAGCGTGATACAGGAGAACAATACTTCTTTGAAAACCTAAAAAACTATCATATAAAGTATGCACAATTCCAGCCTCTGCATCCATATTTCAAGAAATACACTCCAGAAAATCTTGAATCACTCAAAAAAGAACTTCAGGATTTCTGGAACAATAATATCAAGGATCTGGAAGAGTATGATTTATTGCTAATTGATGAAACAGGCCCAGGATTAAATTGGAAAGTATTAGATGAATCATTGATAATTGATCTGATTAACAATAAGCCTAAGAATCTTGAGCTTGTAATGACAGGAAGGGATTTTCCAGAATCAATAAAAGACAAGGCAGATTATGTCTCTGAAGTGCAACTGATTAAGCATCCATATCAAAAATCTGTATTGGCAAGAAAAGGCATAGAATATTAAATAAAAATATACTATAAAATGTTAATCTGGCTGTTTTTTTTAGGGGATTTATGCTCATTGATTGCTATCATAGGAATGCATTATGACTTTATCCCAGGATGGAGATTTGCCTTTACCTGCATTGTTTATTTATTGATGAAAGGCATAATATTCCTAGGAGACTTCTTAAGTGTTATGGACATGATCATAGCTGTCTATATGATCTTGATGCTGATCTTTAATGTTTCATGGTTTTTGACTTATATTGCTATTGCATTTTTTGTGTATAAATTAAGTATGACGTTTATTAGATAATCATAAAAAAAAGGAAAAGTGTTTTAAATTTGAACACTTTACATTTATCACATGAAACCTAGAACAGCGATTGCCCATTACGAAGTTTTTGCTAAAGAGTATGATCAATCAAGCAAAAAACATGAGTGGTTTAGTCCAGAGATTCTGTTTGGTCTTATGTTTGAGTATGTAAAAAACAAAGAAAAACTTCTTGACTTAGGCATAGGCACAGGTCAAAGCGCAATGCCTTTTCATGCTATAGGGTTGAAGATATATGGATTAGACGGATCAAATGAGATGCTAAAAAAATGTAAAAGAAAAGCAATTGCTGATGAACTGAAATTATTTGACTTAAGCACAACTCCGCCTTTGCCTTACAAGAATAATAGCTTTAAATATATTATTTCAAATGGAGTTTTTTATTTTTTCGAAAATCTAGAATCATTTTTTAGCGAGGCAAAAAGAATACTGAAACCTAACGGTTTCTTTGCATTTACTGTTGAGAACCTAAAATCAGGATATTCACAAAAATATGTTAACAAAGATAATGATTTGATCTCAAAAAGAATAATCAAAAAAGTAGGGGTAGAGGTTTTTCGTCATTCTGATAAGTACATCAACAATTTAGCAGAAAAATATGGCTTTAAGGTGTTAAAGAAATTAGAATATTTTGCCTATAACTCACCTACAGAAAATAAGGATATATACTTTAAAGCATACATTTTAAAGAAAAAATAAGACTAAAATATCATTTCAATTCATCAACATATTTAAATATAAGTAGCGAGAGTAAAAACCAGGAACAATACTTAAGTTGCCACGCTCACATCGCGTATGATTTAGATTGTTGCTCGAGTTATTTGCAATAAAACTCAGGCGTCATGGTTCGCTGGGTGGCAACTTTAATGGTTATTATGGAAATTAAGGGGTAAATATGAAATGTCCATTTTGTGGGAGTTCTGATCTGAAGGTTATTGATAAGAGGCAGAGTGATGATGAATCAAATCGTAGAAGAAGAGAATGCCTTAAATGCAATAAACGCTTCACAACCTATGAGAGAGTTGAGATGGTTGAGATCAAGGTTGAGAAGAAAGATGGCAGAAGAGAATCATTCAATAGGGATAAGATCCTTAAAGGAGTAATAAAGGCTTGTGAGAAAAGGCCAATAAGCCAGGAAAGGATTGAGGCAACAGTTGATGAGATTGAAGCTGAATTATTAAGCATGGAAGAGCCTGAAATCAAAAGTACAGTAATTGGAGATGTTGTGATGGCTCACCTGAAAAAGCTTGATGAGATAGCATTCATAAGATTTGCCTCTGTATATAGAGCATTTGAAGACTTAAGCGAGTTCGAAAGTGAATTAAAGAATCTAAAGGTTGTAAGCTCCAAACCAAAAAGTGCTGAAGTTCATGAAACAAACCTACTTGTATCTACATCAGTTAAAGATAATATTTCAACATGGGATAGAGCAAGAATCAAAGAAGCATTGATCAATGAGATAAGCATAACTGATAAGGATGCTGATGAGATAGCAAGAAATGTTGAGTCTAAGGTTGTAAGATCAGGAGTAAAGATAATATCAACATCATTCCTAAGAGAGCTTGTCAATAATGAATTATTTGAAAGAGGATTGACAAAAAAACTTGAAAAACAGGAAATTTTAGGTATAAATGTCTATAATCTTAATCAATTAATATATTCCAAAGACCAGCATCAGCACCTTGGCAATCCAGAAATAATACGCCAGGAAATTGCAGCTCAAGTCTTTAAGAATTATGCATTAAAAGAGGTCTTTAGCAAGGATGTTGCAGAATCTCATCTTACAGGATCAATACACATTCATGATCTAGGCCATGTATTAAGATTTTACTCTTTAATGTTCAGCCCTGAATATATAAAGAAATTTGGATTACAGTCTTTTGATATTGGCAGAAGCCCTGCAAAACATGCATCATCACTAACAAGTCATATCATAAATTTCTTATCAAGCATGCAGTCTTATTATTATTCAATTGGCTTAAGTGATCTGAACATAACTTATGCTCCGTTATTATATGGATTAAACGAAAACCAGGTATTTCAAGAAGCGCAGCACCTGATATTTAATTGCAATTCATTGCCAAAGTCATCAATCATTGAGCTTCATATCTATGCTGGAATACCAAAACACCTTGAGAACATACCTGCCATAGGCACTGGTGGAAGATTCATGATAAAAAAAGACAATAATATTGAATACCTGCAAATAAAGGATTTAAAGGTAAATTATTCTGATCCGGATCCTAAGCCTAAGAAGTTCTTGGCATATAAGGATTTTGAAAAACAAAGCCAGGAATTCTGCAAGGCAATATTACAGATTCTGATGCAAGGAGACAGCAAGGGAAACAGTTTTTTGTTCCCAAAAATATATTTCCATATACAAAGCCTTTCAGACCAATCACAGGTTGAGCTTGCAAAACTAGCTTGTAAGGTTGTTTCTAATAAAAGGCCATTAAGCATTGTCTTAGACAATCATGAGAACAATTTTGAAGCTGATTCAGGCAAGTATGATCCAGACATTGCACGATGCTTTGCAATACAAAACATTTCAATCAATCTTCCTCAGGCTTCATATAAGGGAAAGACAATTGAAGGGACTGTTGATGAATTAAGAAAGACAATGGACATAATCATCAAGGCTCATGCTCAGAAAAAATCCTTTATTTCAAAAACAACAATACATTCAGGATGGCAGACAGAATCAATAAATGATGATAAGTCTTTTATTGACTTGGATGATGCAAATTTTAATATTGGATTGATTGGATTAAATGAATGCATAAGATTCCTCACAGGCAAATCAATGCATGAATCTGATGAATCATACAAACTGGGATTAAAGATTGCTGCAGCAATTTATATTAAAGCAAATGAGCTAGAGCAACAGCATAACATGAAAATAACATTATCAGAAAAATCTTCTGAGTCATGTAATTCTAGATTTGCAAAAAATGATCTTAAGGAGTATCCTGAAGCAAAAGAGCTAATAAGTGGAAATAATGAAGATGTTTATTATACAGGCAGCATTAATTTCTCTGCTGATGCATCAATAGACTTGTTGGAAAGAGCAGAAAAACAAGGAAGATTCAATCAAATTCTAAATACATTATTATCAATGAATACAGATAAATTAACTTCAGAAGAGATATATGAGCAAGTAAAGAGCATTTATCAAGATACAAAGATATATGAACTGATTTTTGAGAAAAAGACCAAGCAATAAGCTATGTCAAGATGATACTAAAATTATTCATAAAAAAAGACTGCCCTAAATATCCTGCAGCAAAAGCATTGATCAAGCATGTTGAGAACAGGATAAAGACAGATATTCTCGACATGGATACTGTTGAAGGATTATCAGAAGCACTATATTATGATGCTATTGCATCCTCTATAATAATACTTGATCATGATAAGAACATTGTTGGAAGATTCATTGATGACATGCCTTCTGTGGAGGAATTAAACAAGCTAGCCAAATAAATCCATTTTCCCTAAATTTCCATTAACTATTAAAACCAATAATATAATCTTATTTCATGAAGAAATCAAGCATAAGCATCATCAAGATAATATCAATAATATGCATCATAATATTGATAGCAAACATATTATTATTTGCATTCAGTGTCTATTCATCATTGATCATGTGGATAGTAATAATAATTATTGCATTGATCGCATTTCCCGGAATGAAGATCTTGAAGAGGATAAAATAAGATGTTGATCACAATAACAGGCACTCCCGGAACAGGCAAGACGCATATTGCAAAAAAGCTAAAGAATTTCAAGTATTTTGACCTTAATGGATTTATCAAGAAAAATAAATTATTTTATAAGTATGATAAAAAAGACATGACATATGATGTCGATGTAAAAAAAATCAGATCACTGAATAAGAGATTCAGCAAATATCTGGACAAAGAAAAAAATGCCCTATTAAAAAGGCATTATGATAAGAGTATAGATTTAAAAACATTGCAAGATTTATTAAAGCATAGCTCAGGAATAATCATAGACAGCCATTTAAGTCATTATCTGAAATCAGATTTATGCATTTTGGTGAAATCAGATATAAAAAATATAAAGAAAAGACTGGAAAAAAGATTATGCGCTGAGAAAAAGATCCAGGATAACATACAGAGCGAGATATTTGACATCTGCCTTGAAGAGGCTGTAAGAGAAAAAAATAATATTGTCATCTTAAAAAACTAGAGAAAATCAAAGATATAAAATGGTAAAGGAATTATCATCATTGGACCTGTATTATCTGATCCAAGAGCTTAAAGTAATTGAGAATTCAAAAGTCGACAGGATATATCACAGCAAAGATACTCAGGAAGAATTAATGATAATATTGCATGTTTCTGGAAAAGGAAAGCATGTATTAAGAATATTGCTTCCCAGCATGATATTTATAGAGGATACAAAACAGGATCAAGGCATAGCAACAGGATTCTGCATGATGCTGAGAAAATATTTAGAAGGAAGCTTATTGAAAAGTATTGATCAAAAGGATTTTGAGAGAATTCTTGAATTGAGATTCAAAATTAAGGATAAAGAATTTTTATTGATAATAGAATTATTCAGCAAAGGCAATATCATATTCTGTGATTCAGAGGGAAAGATAATGAACTTATTATATGCACAGAGATGGAAAGACAGGGAATTGAAAATTGGAAATGAATACAAGATGCCTGTGCATGATAACTTGATGAATATTGATTATGAAAAATTCATCAGCATCATAAAGAATTCAAAGAAATATTCTATTGTCAAATCATTGGCAATAGAACTCTCATTAGGAGGAGTATATGCAGAAGAGATCTGCAAAGACATCAATATTGAAAAGACAGACAAAATTATAGACGATAAAAGGTTAAAGGAATTATTCAAGGCTTACAAGGAATTATTCAATAAAAAAATCAGTGCAAATTCTGTCGGAAAAAATGCCTTTCCTTTTGAATTAAGAAATGTTGATGCAGGAAAGAAATATTATGAATCATTCAATGAAGCAATCATAAACAATTTGGAAATAGAGGATAAGAATGAGGAATTAATTTCTGAGCAGAGGAATAAAATACTTAAAGTCATTGAGGAGCAGGAAAAAAATCTGGGGCAATTGCAGATTGAGATGGAGGATAACCAGAAAAAAGCTGAGTTTATTTATGAGCATTATGATGCAATCCGGGACATAATAAAAATAATTAAAGAGGCAAGGAAAAAATATTCCTGGAGAGAGATAAGGGAAAGATTGAATGCAGATAAAGAATATTCTAGCCTGATAAAAGATATAGATGAGAAGGAAAATAAGATTATCCTGGATTTAAAATGATTTATAATCAATTCTTGAAAAGATATGGGCAGCTTGGATGCAAATGTACTGGAAAAATTGCATTAAGAAATTCCTTCAGGATAAATACATTAAAAGCAGATGAAAAATTATTGTTAAGATTGAAAAAGCAAAAGGTTCAAAAAATTGGTTTTCTTGATCAAGGATATTATTATGAATCAGACTATTCATTAGCATCATCAAATGAGTATCTGCAAGGATATCTATATATCCAAGAGGCTGCATCGCAATTGCCAGTACAAGTCCTGGATCCAAAGCCAGATGAATTAGTATTAGATATGTGTGCAAGTCCTGGAAGCAAGACAACACAGATTGCTGCAATGATGAACAATAACGGAGCCATACTATGCCTGGATAACGATTCAAGGAGATTATTATCATTAAGAAATAATCTTGAGAGGTGTGGTGTTGAAAATGCTTTTTTATTGAAAAAAGATGCAAGGTTTTCAATGGATTTCGGGATTGAATTTGATAAGATATTGCTAGATGCACCATGTTCAGGAAATTATGCTATTGAAGAAAAGTTTTTTCAGGAAAAAAATATTCATGGAGTGCTAGAAAGATCAAGGATCCAGAAAGAATTACTTAAAGCAGCTGTTAAAGTTTTGAAGAAAAACGGGATTTTAGTTTATAGTACATGCTCTCTTGAGCCTGAAGAAGATGAGATGAATATTGATTGGTTGCTAACAAAATATAAAGATCTTGTTCTTGAGGATACTGGTCTTTCGGTAGGCGATAGCGGATTAACATCTGTATTCGGAAAAAAACTAAATCCTGAACTAAAAAAGACAAGAAGATTCTGGCCTGAAAAACATAATACAGAAGGATTCTTCATAGCTAAGATAAAGAAAAGATAATGGGAAATATCCTATAAGATAACAAAAATTCAGGAATATTCGCAAATCATCCGCTGAACACCGAATGTTTTCCGAAAAAATCACCAATAGGCATATTAAGAATTCTGTATTACTAGAAATGCTCATAAATCAAAGAAAGAGCAGGGGGTTAAAAATGGGATTGACACAAAAACGAGAAGAGCACCTGAAGAAGATGCCTATAATAGAGAGCAAGATAACAACAAGCAAGAATGGGAGATTCCTGATACACAGGACTATAATCACGCATATAATGCCTACAGATTATTACAGGGCAGTTCTTGCAAACACAGTAAAAGTAGAAGAGCAGGATCTTAGCGATAATGAAATAGAGAAGATAATCAAAGAAGGAAGAGAATACCTAAAGGAAAGGGAATAGGATTCGGATAAATGTAGCGTAATTGTCAATTTATTCTAAAGATGAGAAGAATAACAAAAGGAACTTATGATCCCATTCGTTAAATAAAAAGGTGGACAGCTAATCAAGTTTCCCGTACATAAGTACAGTACAGCTTGAAACGTGAGGTTGCTTAACTCTCTCGTGAGCCAAGTTCCAAGACTCAATCCGAGTTCGAAATGGGATCGGGTGTAACCAACCTGCTATGACCGTCCAAGAATAGGGAATAAAAAACTCTTTATAAAGATTTTGATTTCCTGTTGACTTAGCTAAGTGAAGCGCTACCATCTCGGAAATGAGAATTAATTCTCATTGTCCGCTCAATCTTGAAAACGTAGTTTTCAAGTAGAAGATGGTAACACTGCTTCAGAAAGCTAAGTCAGTACGATTTCCTGATGCATCCTATTTGAAAATGTCAGGATTCTTCTCATCAAACTCATGAGAAAGCAGGACTATCCATTCAGTGTCTGTCAAAGACTGAAGTGTATGTTTCTCAAATGGCTTTACTTTTAGGATATCGCCTTTCTTCATATTCACTTTTTGATGAAATCCTGTCTGGACATTCTGAAGTTCAGCAACCACCTCACCAGATATTAAATAGAATATTTCACTTGTGAATTTATGATAATGCCTTCCTCTTATGCTATCTTTCTTGTTAAAGGCATGATTCATCTGTGTCCAAGGGCCACCTTTTACTACTTCAATCAATTTTCCCCTATCATCAGATATTATGTTTAACATTTTACCTCCCTGACATCTTAATCAATCCTTCCTTAAGGGATGTCTTGGCACTCCATTTCAGAATTTTTCTTGATTTAGTGTTATCCAGAACCAATTCTTTTTTTTGCATATTAGCATTTGGAGAGATGTCACATAGAAGTTTTTTCATCTTGAATATTGATTGAGCATCTCTTAAAATGTCAGTAATTCTTGTGCCCTTGCCTTCACTTATATTAATTGTTTCATCTGTTATTTCATTTTTCAGTCCTGCCATAATAAGTGCATCTACAGCATCTTCTACATACAAGAAATCTAGCTTATTTTCAGGATTTTGGAAGAGCATTATTTTACTTTTGTTCATGATCGGATTGAGTATATCAAATATTGGTCCTCTATTGCAGCCTTTACCGTATAAATATCCAAATCTTATTATTATATAATTTAAACCATAATTTCTGGAAAATTGCCTAATATAATTTTCTGATGTGTATTTGCTGAGTCCATAGAATGATTGTGGATTCGCATCAGACTCTTTAAGTTTAGTGCCAAAATTATCTGGATAAACTGCAATTGTTGAAGTATATACAAGCCTTATTTTTGTACCTTTAATTGGATTAAGCAATTCAATAGTACCGAGAGCATTTATTTTAAAGTCCTCTATTGGGAACTTGTTTGCATAATGGATTGATGGATTGGCTGCTAGGTGAAATATTATATCCTGCTCCAGAAGCATATCCTTGTATCCAGAAATATTTTTCATATCATCTTTGATATACTTAAAATTATTATATGATTTTAGGTCTTGAATATTTCCTGGATTTCTATCAAAACCTGTAACATATGCTCCTTGACTTAACAGTCTTCTGCACAAGGCAGATCCTAGAAATCCTAAAGCTCCTGTTACAAATATCTTTTTATTTTTCATTTTTCCATTCTTATCTTGAATACATTGATTATAAATTTTATGGTTTCTTTTCCAAGCCTGATTTTAGTAGCATCCTCTCTATGCTCAAAATATTTTGTCGGAATCTCCTTAATTCTGAACCCTTTTTTCTTAGTCCAGAAGACAATTTCTGTAAGCATGACATTGCCAGTAGGATGCAACTTAGATCTTATCTTCTTATAAATCTCTGACTTGAAAACCCGGAAATTGTTAGTCGTGTCATTAACTCCAACACCTAAAAGAACCTTAGCGATCAATTGTGCTGTCCTACTGGCCATTTCCTTAATTATCGGCTTACCAGAGAAACTACTGCCTTTGACATATCTCGAACCTATCACCATATCTGCATCATTACTATCTAAAATTTTTATCATCGCAGGAAATATTTTTGGATCATGGCACAAATCAGAATCAAGTGTTGCTATATACCTGCCTTTTGCATTCCCGAAACCTTCAATCATTGAATTTGCAAATCCGCGATTCTTCTTTCTTATTATAATATTTATTGAATGAAATTTTTTCTTCATACTTCTTACTGCTTCTGCTGTACCATCAGGACTATTGTCATCCACGACAATTATCTCATAAAAGAATTGATTACCCAGGGCTTTAACAATCCTGGGGATAAGTATTTTTATGTTTCTTTTCTCATTATATGTCGGAATAATGACTGAAAGCTTAAGTTCGGATTTTTTCATTTTTCAGATCTCATGATTTCCTCTGCAGTTTTTCTGCCTGATAACATTGCAGAGCCTGTGGATGTTACTAATGGATATGTCATATAGTTTCCTGCAAAATACATTCCATCGATATTTGATTTTATTTGTGGATTTGTATATGTCTTTGAAAATTTTGGTGAGGAATTTGGTATGCGAAAAATCTTATACCATAGAATATCGAGTTCATACTTGAAAACCCTTTTGAAATCTCTCTTATACATTCTCAGAATCTGCTCATCATTCATTTTAAATAATTTACTCTTTTGATCTGTATTTGTGAAGATGTTAAGGACAGTATTCTCATGCATAGTTGCATTAAGATTTGTTAATTGGAATATCCCAGAAAATGATACTCTTGGATTAAGGAACACCATCCAATAACTATCATTGATCTCTCTCTTTGTACCGATAATCACAGATATTGTACTAATATATTCTATGTTATCAAGAATCTTATCATTATATTCAGGCATCAATCTCCTAAATACAGGAACTGCCATAGTGTTTATCATAATATCTCCTTTTATTGTCTTTTCCTTAGCAATTACACCAATAAACCTACTGTTTTCTACTAAAATTTTTTGCACAGGATGCTCTTTTAAGATTTTTCCGTGATTACGAATTATTGTCTGTTCAAATTTATTTACTATTAGGCTAGTCCAGTCACCATGAGGAAGATATCCGAACTTACTAGAACCTTCTCTCTGAGCTAATCTTGATCCTAACCAAGAGGCACTGACATCACTAGATGATAAGCCGAATTTAATGTTAATCAATGGCTCGAATATCTCTTTCCTTATTCTTTTGCCTGCCCAGTCATCAAGCCATACTTGAGCATTCTTGTATTCTAGACTATTCCAATCTTTTTTAACAATGCATCTTATCATGAATTTCACAAAATTTATTTTGTCGAAGATACTTAGTGGTAATGTGAGAAAATCTTTTGGATTAGTCATAACATATAATTTTCCTCTTATCCAAAAGGACATCTTAATATGTTTCCATTGCATTTGATCATATATGCCAAGCAGTCTTAGAAAATATACTAGATTATTGTCTTTAGATAATATATGATGATAACCTATTGGAATACGAGCTCCATTTATCTCAAAACTTGATGCCAGTCCTCCAAGAACCTTATCTCTCTCAATGACTGTGACATGAAACTTTTTAGAAAGAAAATATGCAGCTGACAATCCTGCAAAACCTCCACCTAAGATAAGAATTTTTTTCATTAGCTATCAATTCTTTGTTTCTTTAATTCTGAAAAATCCGCCTGAATCATCATCTTAGCCAAATCCTTGAACTTTGTTCTAGGTTCCCAACCTAACTCTCTTTTTGCTTTCGAAGAATCTCCTTGCAGCAGATCAACCTCTGTAGGTCTGAAATATCTAGGATCAACTTCTACGATAGTTCTGCCTGTATCTTCATCAATACCAACTTCATTTAATCCTTCGCCTCTCCAAGCTATATTGATTCCTAGCTCCTCGCAACATACTGTTATGAACTCTCTGACACTATGAGTCTCTCCTGTGGCAATCACATAATCATCTGGTTTATCCTGCTGTAACATCAGCCACATAGACTCTACATACTCTTTGGCATATCCCCAATCCCTATTAGCATCAAGATTTCCTATATATAACTTATCTTGCACACCCAACTTAATTTTACTCAATGTACGAGTTATTTTTCTTGTCACAAAATTCTCCCCTCTTCTTGGAGATTCATGATTAAATAGTATGCCATTGCAGATAAACATATTGTATGCTTCCCGATAATTTTTTGATATCCAGAATGCATATAATTTAGCAACACCATAAGGGCTTCTCGGATAGAATGATGTATTCTCTGTTTGAGGTATCTCTTGTACCTTACCGAACAATTCGCTTGTTGATGCATGATAAATTCTTGTATTCTTCAATCCTAATAATCTTACAGCCTCAAGAATCCTTAGTGTTCCAAGAGCATCAACATTTGCTGTGAATTCTGAAGTTGCAAATGATATAAGAACATGACTTTGAGCAGCCAGGTTGTATATCTCATCAGGTTGAATCTCTTTTATTATTGAAATAAGGCTTATAGCATCACCCATATCTCCGTAATGCAAGATGAACATCTTGCTTCTGTGATAATAATCATGATGCAGATGCTCAATCCTCTTCCTATTGAAAGTGCTTGCTTGGCGTACTAATCCATGGACTTCATAACCTTTCTCTAACAAAAATTCAGCAAGATAAGACCCATCTTGTCCTGTTACACCTGTTATCAAAGCCTTTTTGACCATTAATGCACCTTGTCTGTTTTCTGAGGATATGAAGATATTTTAAAAATCTTTCGCCAAGAAAGCATTATCCAATAAATAGATAAAGGAAGTAATAGATAAAGGAAGTAATAGATAAAGGAAGTAATAGATAAAGGAAGTAATAGATTAAAGAATTTATTTCTAACTCTCTTTCAGCCTAAATAACTGCCCGACTGTTTGGCCTTGCACAACAACATTATGCACAGGAATCCATAATGAAGTGAATTCTTCAGATAGATTTTGAGGAGGAATCAATAATAGATCCTGCATATTGGCTCTTTCTGGTGGGACAGCAATATCATATCTATCATAAGCCTCAACAAATGCAATTTTATTCTCAACTAAAAACTGTTTTAAATCAGGCCTTACTCTCATGTAATTCTGGAATATGTTCTGATCAAGATAAAGATACTTTACATTATATCTATCCAGTATTTCTTTTGTTAAGTCAACATTATTCCCGTACATTGCTACAGTAGCTTCTGCTATCCTCTTATCAATATCCACATAATAACTTGCATGAGTCCTTCTTGTAAGCATCACTTTTCTTCCTGATACAATAGCCAGCATGAACCCCGACTCATCATTGCTTAAGACAGTCTCATCCTTAGCCATATTCTTTTCAAGAAAATCACCTAATGCATACAGGGATTTAACATAGGCTGGATCGCTCCTTCCAGCTTTATCCCATTGATCATTTGACATAACACTATACTTATGAGAGAAAGATATTACAATAATGATTAATGCAGCAATGAATACCAGTTTTTTGATATTTTCCTTTTTCATGAAAGAGCTTATTGTCAATATTCCGAAAACAAAAAATATAGGGATAAAAAAATACAGATAAGCCATTTTCTGCGGCAAGAATGACCAATGCAACAATGGACGTGTTATAAGATGATGCTGTAAAATAATGATATTTCCTATAAACAATGCAAGGACAAAAATATTTTCAAACCTTTTTTTGGAAAACAGCATGCTTAAGATTCCTATAAGCGATATCAATGTGAAGATAATGGTTATTATACTGCTTGTATCAAAGAATAATCCCTTAAAACTGCTTAGTATCCATGAAGGGCCAAGCAGCCCTATTTTTTCATCACCCCATTTTGTGACTAGATTGTACTCTTTCATTTGATATTTAATCAACAGTGGCAAAAAGAAAATTAATGAAATAAGAATCGCTACGATAAATAGAGGATAATATTTCTTGATATATGAATAGATTGTCTTCCATAGATTGATAGAATTTTTGTGTTTATGATTATTCACTAATTCTTTAATGAAAAAATACACGATCACAACACCAGATGTCATAATTATCCCAACAAATATTCCTCCCCATATCAATGATGTCAATCCCAAAAAAAGTCCTGCAAATACTGAATCTATCAGCTTATTTTCCTGTTCGTATTTAAGCCAGAAATACAGGAATAATGGTATTGTCAAGAAAACTGCCACTCCAGCAGATTTCGGAAAATACCAATGCACAAATCCGATAAAAGAGAGCGATGTCAATAAAGCCCATCTCTTAATCTTGAAGATCCTTAATCCTAACACATACCATGCTATTGCAGACAATATTAATGTGATTAAGGGAAAATATAATACAACACCATCAACACTAACACCTGTTATCTTGACAAATAAAGCCTGCAATGCAAATACAAGATAAGGGTAATATTGTATCTCATTTGCATAAAAGCCATCAGACCATACAGGATTTCCTGCAACAATATTCTTTACAAAGCCCCTGTCTCTGTAAATGTCTCCTCCAAAAATAGGCGAGGGCAGTTGCTTGAACTGGCTTATATGAATCCCATAAATTATTACAGAAACAGCCACCACACATATCAATGCATATTCTTCCCAAGACAATCTTTTTATATCTATTCTCGGATAATGATCATCACCCATAATCCCGAATAGAATAATATATTTATAAAGTTATTTAATGACACATCTGCCAATCAAGAGATGCCAAAACACTATTATGTTTTAACAATATTTATAAAATCCCTCCAATTGGCAATAGTATGTTTAATTTGACAAAATTTGCAGATAAGCATATTCTTGACAGTATATTGTTTCTATGGCAGAGAAGGAGGAATCAGCTTCCAAAAAAAATCAATAGCATAATGTTCATAAAATTATGGGCATTAGGAGATTCTGTCAATACACTGCCATTGATATCAGAAACAAAGAAGAGATATCCTAAAACAAAAATAACTGTCCTTGCCTCTAAAAACAATATGCAAGTCTATAGAAACCAATTGTTTATTGATGAATTAATCGGGCTTTCAGGCATTAACAAGATCCTATGGAAAAAATTTGATGTGGTCTTTGATCTTGAGCCATATCTTAATATATCTGCCATAATCGCAAGACACACAGGAGATTTAACTATCGGATTCTCTGATCAGAAGAGAAGCAGATTATATGATCTATCAGGGAAATTTCATCAGGACAAGCATATTGTGATCACATATATGGATCTGGCAAAACATATCAATGTATTGAATATCCCGAAAGAATTAATTAAATTAAGGTCCGGCAAGGAATCTGAGGAAAAGATCAAAATACTATTCGATGAATTAAAGATAAAGAATAATGCAAAAATAATAGGATTTTGCGCAGGAGCAGGAAAAAATGTCAAGGAAAGAGAGTGGCCAAAAGAAAAATTTAAAGCCCTTGCCATTAGATTATTGGGAGATAAGAACAATATCATAATACTTACTGGATCAAAAGAGGAATATGAATTGAATGAATTCATAAGAAACAATAATCCAAGGATCTATAATTTTTCAGGAAAGGTTGATTTAGAGAGCTTATTCTGCCTAATCAAGAAATTTAAAATATTCATCAGCAATGATACTGGCCCAATGCATATTGCTGCAGCACAAGGAGTCAAAACAATAGGCTTATTTGGCCCAAATACTCCAAAGATCTGGGCTCCTTATGGGAAAAATAATATATCGATATTCCATCAGCAAAAAGGATGTCCTTTTCTTGACAACACCTTGCACGAGTTAGTGCCAAGGCATTTGACACAAACTCAGAAATCATGCATGGATGCAATAACTGTGAATGAAGTAATGAGGCATATATGAACAAACCGAAAAAAACAGTGATCAAGATTCTATTGTTCAAGACAGGAGCAATAGGAGACACAATAATGACAACGCCCCTATTGAGGCAATTAAGGGAGCATTTTCCTAGAGCCGAGATAGACTATTTGATAGGAGACATTGCATCACAAGCCTTAGAGGACAATCCCCATATCGACAACATAATGAAATTCAACCCAGATATTTTCTTTAAAAGAAAAATTTTTGCATACCTAAAATTAATAAAAAATATCAGAAAAAGAAAATATGACTGCATTTTTGTTCTTGACAAACATCATATATTCAATTATACCTCTGCATTGTTTCATATACCTATCAGGATTGGTTTTGACAGGATGGGCAAAGAGGGAACTAAACTGACTAATAAGGTTTATTTTGATGGAACAAGACATGAGATATATTATTATCTGGATCTTCTGAAAGCATGTGGCAAAAAACCAGACTATAAGGATATTCAGACAGAGATATCATTAAGTTCAAAAGATCTTGCTTATGCAAGAGATATCATAAAAAAATACAAGATCAATAAAAGAATCATTGTAATATCGCCTGGAGGAGCAAATAATCCTGGGCAAAAGGCATTAAGCAAGACCTGGCCAAAAGAGAATTACAGAGAATTGGTTTCTTTATTGAAAAATGATTATAAAATAATATTTATAGGAGATAAAAATGACAAACAGTTATGTGATTATATCTCCAAGGATAATCCTGGCATAATAAATCTGTGTGGCAAGACAGCAATAAAACAGGCCGCAGCAATAATGAAGCATGCATATAAAATAATAACCAATGATTCAGGGTCAATGCATATTGCAACCTGTGTGAACAATAACATCATTGCATTATTCGGGCCTACAGACCCGAAAAGATTTGCACCAATTACAAAAAATGGCAAATGTCTCTGGAAATCAAAAAAAGTCTTAAATGATATCTATGGAAATTTCAGTGAAGACAATCAAAAGAATATAGGAAAAATATCAGTGCGAGATGTAATAAAATGTATCTAACAAAAAAAATATATTGGCCTATACTGTTAATAATAGATCTTTTTGGCAACATATTGTTTTTCTGGAAAAGATTTAAGTCTCAACCATCAAGGCCAAAAAAAATCCTGTTCATCAGATTGGAGCATATAGGGGATATGATCATGTCAACTCCGGTTTTCGAGACTTGGAAAAAGAATAATCCTGACTGTGAAGTCCATGTTCTTTGCAGGACACTGACAGAGCCACTGATAAAGAATAATCCAAATGTTGATAAGATAATTGTCTTTGACTCTGAATGGATGCTGAAAAGACAGGATGATAAGAAACAGGATAAAAGTAAAATAATAAAAGTATTGCAAAAGGAAAAATATGATATTGTATTTGAGATGCATGGTGATCCAAGGAATATAATGTTAGCAAACAAATTAAGAACATATACTATAGGATATTCTTGCAGAGGACTAGGATTTTTGCTTAACAAAATCATTGAATATGAATCAGATAAGCAGATGATAAAACAAAATCTTGAACTGATAAGGCCATTTTGCAAGGACATTTATGAAACAACCAAGATCTATAGCGACAATAAAGCAAATAATGATTGTTCAAAATTAATGAAAAAATACAGATTAATCAAAGGTAAATTCATTATCATTAATCCGAAATCTGGAAGAGCTGAAAAAGATCTTACAAACGATGAAGTGTGGCAATCAATCAAAAAATATCCCACATTTAAGATAATAATTACAGGTTCACAATCAGAAAGACCCAATAATGATCAATATGCAAAGAAAAACATTATAAATATATGCGGACAAACAGACTTATTGGCATTAGCAGAACTTGTAAAAAATGCAAAATTAGTAATAGGTCCGGATACAGGGATAATGCATATAGCAAAGGCAGCAGGAACAACATTCAAGTGCATATATAAGACTACAAACAGCAAGGTATGGGGTTATGACTAAAATGGGAAAAAGCATTAAAACAAGCAACAGGATTAAAATCAGCATCATCATCCCTGCGTATAATGAAGAATCCAGAATGAAATCTTTTCTCGAAGAAATAATGAGTTTCTGCAAATCAAAATTAAAAAATTATGAATTGATATTTGTTGATGATGGATCAAAGGATGATACTAAAAAAATCTTTGAGAGATTCAAATCAAGAAACAGCAATATACAATTAATATCCTACTCTCCGAATCATGGGAAGGGTTATGCTGTAAAAAAGGGAATATTTGCTGCCAGAGGAGAATATGTATTGTTCATAGACATTGATGGATCAATACAGCCTAAAGAGATTCCTAAAATGTTGCAGATGCTCAAGAAGTATCCTGTTGTAGTAGGATCAAGGGCTCTTGCAAGTTCCAATGTAAAACAATCACTCTTAAGGAAGATGACCTCATCCCTGTTTAACCCATACGTAAACTTTCTCTTTCATAATAAGGTAAATGATCATTTATGCGGATTTAAGGGGTTTCACAAAGAAATTGCAAAACAATTGTTCAAGGATTTGATAAATGAGCGATGGCTTTTTGATGTGGAATTATTCTATAAAATTCGTAAAAGGAAAATCAGATTTTATGAACAGCCAATAGATTGGATCCATAAGGAAGACAGCAAAATGAAATTCATAGACCCTTTAAAAATGCTCTATGAATTAATCTATATCAGGATCCAATTGGCATCACGTCTGAGAAAATACAAATAATGGCTGCAAAATAATCCTCCAAGCATTTTATCTCCAAAATCAATGATAATTAATTAATCATTAATTATAATCATCAATTATAATCATCAATTAAAAAAAGAATATTTAAATACTGCAGATGAAAACGCAATATCTAGCAAGCAGTAATCCAAAGCAAGGGTAATAAAGAATATTGATAAAATGCAAATCGAAAGAAAACATTATATTATCGGAATTCTTATAGGTGTGGCATACTTCATTTTCCTTGCTTCACAATTATCCCAATATGGAATGACCTGGGATGAATCACTGTATTTCAGCTCAGGATTATCATATGTGAATTATTTTCAGGGATCTCCACTGACCGTAGGCAATATATCTAACTCTGCAAATTATGGCCCGTTTGTTGATATTCTTTCAACATATACTTACATGTTTTTTGGAAAGATCACAAATCTTATGGATCCAATAGCTGCACATCGTCTGCCTATAGCATTCTTGGCAGCATTGGCTGTGTGCGCTGTTTATTTCTTTGTCTTAAGAAATCACAATATGTGGACAGCAATACTTAGTGCAATATTCACAGGATTCTTCCCAAGATTTTTTGCGCATGCACATTTCAACGCAAAGGACATACCTATTGCAGGCTTATTTGTTGTTTGCCTTTTTGTTTTTTATGAGGCTACATTCAAGAAAAAATGGTGGCTTTCAATATCTGCAGGCATATTATTAGGAATATCGTTTGCAGTCAAATTCAATGCAGTATTCATACCTGTAATACTCTTAATTTGGTGGATTGTGCTGTTTGAGGCTAATTTTAAAAAAATATTTTATTTCTTCAAAAATAGGATCGACCTATTAGTAGCTTTTATTATTGCTGTTCCTTCAAGCATTGCAGTATGGCCCTGGCTCTGGCACGATACAATTAATGGAATCATAGGAATCTTCCATCATTTTTTGACTGTGGGCAAAGGGTTCAGCGTATTCTATTACGGCAAAGCCTATGTATCAGGAACAAATGTTCCGTGGCATTATCCATACGGATATCTGCTTGTTGTAACTCCACTTTTAATTTTAGTTCTAGCGGGTATTGGAATATTTTTTGCTGCAAAAAATATCAGATCACATAAATCAGAATCACCAGACATGCATCCGACTATCTACACATTCTACTCACTCATCTTAATATGGTTTGTAATTGTTACAATCAAGGTCAGCATATCTGGAATGGTTTATGATGGCATCAGACAATTCTTTGAAGCTGTTCCTGCAATAGGCATACTTGCAGGATTTGGATTCTGGATAATAATAAAAACAATTCACAGTTTTTATAAGAAAATGCAATTGCCGAGCTTGACTATCATTGTGTTAGTGTGTGTTCTGCTATTGTATCTTCCGACAATAATTACATTAACCAAACTTCATCCATATGAAAGCAGTTATTTCAATGAACTTGTAGGAGGAACACAGGGCGCTGTTGGTAAATTTAGGATCAGCTATTGGGGAGAACCGATAAAATATGGCATTGAATGGCTCAATCAGAATGCAGCCACTGGGTCATCTATTAATGTCATTGAAGCACCACACATTGCAAAATATTATATCCGTAAGGATCTAAGATTGGTCCAGGGTAATGGAGGCGATTACATAGTAACATTGAACGCGTTTCCTGTCCGACCCATATACACCATTTCCGTCGATAGTGTACCAATACTAAACATATATAAAGGCAACACTGCGCCTAACCTAACGGCATATCCGGATGAAGATGATTTAGAACTATTCTATAAGCAAGAATTTGTAAATTTAAAGGAATCTAAGAATGAGTGAAGTAATATTACTATACCCTAAAACAGGATTTGATTTGAAAAGTGTCTCTGTAGAATTACCACTTTCTACCATACACGCAGCTTCACTGCTATACGAATCAGGATACAAGATAAAGATTATTGACCAACGCATGGACCAAGAATGGAAAAAAACACTTGCTAAAGAATTGAAATCTGAGCCTTTATTTGTGGGAATATCTTCAATGACAGGAACACAAATACATTTTGGTATTGAAGCAGCACAAACTGTTAGAGAGCACTCCAACGCAAGGATAGTCTGGGGTGGGGTACATCCCACTATACTCCCTACTGAAACATTAAAAGATGAACATGTAGACATTGTAATAAGAGGAGATGGTGAAAGAACTGCTCTAGAACTTGCTGAAGCCTTAGAAACTGGAAAACCACTAAGCACAGTCAAAGGCCTAAGTTTTAAAGAAGAAAACAGGATATTTACCAATCCTGAACGACCATCTGAGGATATAAATAACTTTCCTAGAATACCATATGAATTGGTAGACGTTAAAGAGAATCTAAAGAACAACGGAGGACTTTTCTCAGCAATATATAGCAGAGGATGCCCCTTTAGATGTTCATTCTGCTGTAATCCATTGCTAAGTAAGCGTGTCTGGAGAACACTAAAGAGCGATAGAATAATTGAAGATCTTGATGAAGCATATGATAAATATAAGTTCAAAAAACTTAAATTCAATGATGAAAATTTTTTTGTCAGGCCAGATCGTGTGGATGAAATTTCTAAATTCATAGGAGATAAGTTCGAGTGGGAATGCCAGGCAAGAATAGACTCTGTGGAGAGATTTGACTTCGAAATTTTGAGAAAAAGAGGATTATACCAAATACAACCAGGAATAGAATCTGGAAATGACAGAGTTCTTGAATTGATACATAAAGACTTACGTGTTCAAAAGATTATAGACTATAATAAGAAGCTCAGCAAGACAAACATAATAGCAACATATAATTTTATGATGGGATTTCCAACAGAGACATTACCAGAACTATATGACTCTATAAATTTGTCTTTGAGATTAATACACGATAATAAACATGCGGAAATTTCTGCATTCTACATATACGTACCGTATCCGGGATGTGAACTATACGATTTAAGTATAAAAGAGGGGTTTATACCTCCAAAAAAATTAAAAGATTGGACAAAGTTTAGTAGACAACAACTTTACACTCCATGGATACAAGATAAAAAAGATATACTTTTAAACATTGCGTTAACTAGCAAATTTATCGATGGTAGAAGAATAAATAGGTTGTTCGAAAAGACACCCCTACCAAAGATAATACCAGAACAATTATCTAAAACATTCCAGAAACGTTGGATAAAGAAAGATTTCAAGAATCATATGGATATAAAAGCGATTAATTATATAATAAGCAAGTATGTTAAGGTTTTTTGAATCGAATCAGAATATATTCACAATTCAGGATATTAAACTTACATAATCCAAACAACTTACATAATCCAAACATGAAAAACTCAAAGATGAAATGCCCGATTTGCAAAGGAAAATCAAAAGAAAAGAGATTAAAGCAGTTTGTTTTACTAAAATGTACATCTTGCGGTCTGGAATGGCAGAAGAAAATGCCTACAGATTCAGAATTAGATAGCATCTATTCTGAGTATTCTCAATCCAAATTTGATTATGATAGATATGATTTCTTTAATGCAGTCTATAAAAAATATATATCCAAATTAAAAAAAGCCTCAGTATTGGATCTAGGGTGCGGTCTTGGACATTTCCTGGATATATTAAAAGGCAAAGGTTGGGATATAGAAGGCATTGATATGAGCAAATCATCAGTAAAGATAGCCAAAAAGAAATTAGGAAACAAGATACATCTTAAGTCAATAGAGAGCTTTAAAACAAGCAAGAAATATGATCTCATATTGATGATTGATATAATAGAGCATGTCAGGAATCCTGATCATATTATGCAAAAAGTCAAGGATTTATTGAAAAAAGACGGATTATTGATCATAAATACACCTAATACCTCAGCAATTCTTGCTAAGATTTCAGGCAAAACCTGGTTCCAATACAAGAGAGAGCACCTTTATTATTTCAACAGCAGTAATATTAAGCAATTTTTATCAAAAAATGGATTCAAGACGATAAAGTGCGACCCAACAATAAGAAACATATCTTTTTATCTGGTGAGAAATTACCTGATATATTATCCGAAAAAGGTCATCCCGAAAATTGCAGATTTTTTTTATAAGATATTCGGAGAAAAATTATCCAAAAAGATAAAAATCAAGATTCCTGCTTCAGAGATTATCGTTATAGCAAAAAGAATTGAAAATATCAAGAAAAAGATGGTGTGGGAGTAATTTATGGAAATTGAGTACATGCGTAAAATCGATAAAATTGTAGGTGTCATAACATGCTTTTTCTTGTCAATAGTGCATAACACTATTAAAATCTTCAAAACCGATAACATTAAAGCACACATACCCAAAAAAATCCTTTTTCTTAAGATTTCTGAGATGGGAGGATTAGTCTTAATATTGCCTGCTTTAGAAGAAGTTAAGAAGAAATATCCTAATGCAAAAATATATTTCATAGCATTTGCACATAACAAGGAAATGGTTGAATTGCTAGGCATAGCTAATAAAGAAAATATTATCAATATCAGGAACGATCATTTCTTTGTTTTTGTCTGGGACACCATAAGAGCCATAATTAAAATTCGAAAACTAAATATCGATACAACTATAGATTTTGAGTTTTTTGCAAGATTCACAAACATAGTAAGCTATATAGGTGGCGCAAAAACAAGGGTCGGATTTTTCAGATTTCACTCAGAAGGATTGTACAGGGGAAATTTGTTAACACACAATGTGCAGTATAATTATTATATGCATACTGCAGAAGCTTACTTGATGCTTGTCAAATCCTTAAATGCTAACCTGAGCGATATTCCATTAGTAAAGCAAAAGTGGGAGCATGACAATCTTCAGGTGAAAAAGATAATCTCTTCAAAAAAAGATATAGACAATATATACTCAAAAATATTGTCGGAGAACAAAAATTTTGACAAAAAAAACAAGATAGTGATAATTGCGCCAAACTCAAGCAAGATGCTCCCATTGCGAAAGTGGCCCCTAAATAATTATATCTTGATATCAGAAATGCTGTTGGCCAAATACCCAGGCCTGTATATAATATTAATCGGTGGTAATGAAGATCTTGATGAATCAGAAGAAATCCAGAGAAAAGTAAATGATAAGAGATGCATCTTATTGACAGGAAAGACAAGCATCAGGGAGATCATAGATCTATATAATATATCAGATTTATTGATAACACATGATGGCGGGCCTGCACATTTCGCATCATTGACAAACATAAGATCCATCACATTGTTCGGAACAGAAACACCTCTTCTTTGGAGGCCTTTAAGCAAGAACAACATTAACATAACTGCAAATTTCAGCTGCAGTCCTTGCGTAAATATATATAATCAGAGAAAATCTGCATGCAATAATAATAAATGCATGCAAGCCATCACCATAAAGCAGGTTTATGAAGAGGCAAAAAAGATATTAGGGTTTAAGGAACAAAAAAACAATATTTATAAAATTGCATCATAAGGTATAACAATGGAGATTAAAAAATCTGCACTCATATTAATTGTGTGTATGATAATTTTCTTTGCAAGAGGAGTTTATCTTATAAATTATTATTCAGTCACAGAGGAGGCAGTGTATATAGCTAATGGATATACGCTCTATCATACAGGAGATTTCATTATAAGCGCAACACATCCTCAATTGCTTCATCTTCTTGTTTCTGCACCCTTGCTTATTACACGCCCAAATATTGAGCTATATCCGCCTGAGTACAGGGAAAAATATTATGATATCCAATGGGTATACTCAGATAGATTTGTATTCTTTTCAGGAAATGACGCTGATTCATTAATGGCAATGACAAGAATTCCAGTGCTGTTATTATCATTGGTTCTTATGGTTTATGTTTTTTTGTGGTCAAAGGAATTATTCGGCAAGACTGCCGCAATCATAGCAACCCTGCTATTTACATTTGAGCCGAACATTATAGGATATTCTGCATTATTAATGGATGATATGCCTGTAGCTGTTTTTATATTCATCTCAGCATATTACCTATGGAAGTCATTAAATGCCAATACTATAAAAAACTGGATATTATTCGGAATATTCACCGGATGCGCTCTTTCAACAAAGTTCAGCTCAGCCGTAATCATACCTATATACCTTATTATCTTATTTATAACCATAAAGAAAGGTAGTTATAAGCATTATAAGAAAAATTTGTTAATCTCTCTCGGTATGCTGCTTTTGGTTATAAATGCATCATATTTTTTCCAAGGATTTCTTGGACCTATAGGCCAAGAACAGTATCCAAATTCTCCATTAAAAATCTTGAATAGTCCAGTACTTTCTTGGATCCCAAGTCCTGTCCCTAAGTATTTCCTGGTGGGATTAGACATGGCATATGGCATGAGTGGAGTCTCAAGAGAAGATACCACAAAAACATATCTGTTAGGGAAGTATCGTGAAAATGCAGACACATGGTATTTCCACATTTTAACAATATTATTGAAAACTCCGTTAGCGTTATTGCTCTTGTTCTTATTCGTCCTAGTCTCGTTACTAACAAAAAAGATAAGTATAGATAAAAAAGTGCTGGCATTAAGCATCTCCATACCTGTTATAACCGTCTTCTTCTTCAGCATAGGACAGTATAAGTTAGGAGTAAGACATATACTGATAGTATATCCATTCATGATATTGATTACCTGCGCAATATTCAGTTGCGCACATCATAAAAAACAATTTTGGAAATATATGATATTCGGATTATTAATATGGTATGTCGCATCATCCATTGTGATCCATCCAGACTATCTATCTTACTTCAACGAGGCGGCAGGAGGACCGAATAACGCAGATAAATATTTTATCGAGTCAAACATTGATCTTGGCCAAAATTTGAAAGCACTAAAGACTTGGATGGATGACAATCACATACAAGGAATTTATCTAAGCCACTATGGTCATGATTTCCCAAACTATAGAAAGATAAATTATACAATACCTCCATGCGGAAAGTTAATGCCAGGATGGACGGCTGTAAGCCTAAATCACATCCACGGGTATATGTTTACAGGACAGCCGCTTGACTGCTATACATTCTTGCAGAACATAACGCCAACGAAGAAGATAGGATATTCTTTATATCTATATTATGTTCCAGAAAAACAAGGGATATAAAGAAAATTTATAAACATATTATCTACTCTGCAAATGATGATGAGAATAAATAGTACATTAGCATATAAGCTTTTAGGGATATTTTTGATTATTTTTGGTATTATCCTGCCTGCAGAGCTTGTTCTACAAACAATAACAAAAGCAATAAATCCAAATACAGTAATAATGCCTGAATGGATAAAGGATATAATCCATCTTAAAATTGCAATAATATTTATTGGGGTGGTAATTTTACTTTTATCAACAATAAAATTATCTTTTAACAAACAATCATCAAAGAAATCTAAGACTTCACAAGAATTTCAATCTAAGATTAATATATTCTTAATAATCATCTTGTTATTAAGCGGATTGATTGGGGCATATTACATATTCAGACCATTGGATATCAATATTGGGAGTATATATATTGATGATTATTTCTATTTTTTACAGACTGCTAAACATATTGTTAGTGAAGGAAACCTTACATTTGATGGGACAAATCCCACTAATGGAGTACAGCCACTATGGCTTTTTATAATAGTGGGCTTGACAGCAATATTAAAGAAAGATATTCTTGTGATTATCGTATCTGAGATTCTGGTTCTGATCATGCATATTGCAACCGCATATTTATTATACAGGATTTTAAAATTATTCAATCATGCAACAGCTGGTGCAATATTAGCAGCTTTTTGGGCATTAAATCCATTCATATTATGGATGAATTTAGGAGGTCTTGAGACATCATTAAACCTGTTCTTTATCTCATTAAGCATGCTATACTATTTAAAACACAGAAATTCCCTATCTATTAAATCAAGCGCAATATTAGGAATATTATTAGGTTTCACTTTTCTATCAAGACTAGACTCGATATTCTTTTGTGCAGGCATTGCGTTAGATTACTTATTTTTCAGAACTAAAATATCTTATATGAACATGAAAAGGTCATTTAAAGAATTAATACCTTGCGGCATAATATTAGTGATAGTTGCAGTGGTTTGGTTGTCAATAAGTTATGTAAATACAGGAGAATTATTCCCTCTAAACGGAAAAGCAAAGATATTGACAAATAATGTTGGATATTACACAGGGATTTTAGATTTTATAATAAAACGTGCTTTCACATTATTGGCAATTACTAATCAAGCAGGATATTTCCTAGGATTATGGCATCTTCCAGGATTTATATTTTCCACATTGATATCAGGATTAGTTGTTGGTATAACAATATGGCTGTTATATGTAGCCAAAATAAAAGTCAAACCTGCTATTCCATTCATAATGATTTGTTTGATGCTTACAGCGTATTATCTGTTAACTAGCATAGACATCAGATACTTATTTCCAGTAATGCTGTTCTGTGGCATAGGAATAGCAGAAACCCTTGCCCAAGTTTTCGACAAATCAACAAACAAAGGAATATGGAAAAAAATATTCTTAGCTATTGCCATAATATTTATTATAAATATGGGGATAAGCGTGATTGCTATAAATAAAACAAAACAGCTGAGTGGAGAATGGAATCCTTTGCAATATACTATGTACAATGAAGGAGTTAATTGGATAGATAGCACCCCAAAAGGAACTATTATCGGAAGCTTTAATGCAGGTATATACGGATATTTTGGCCATAGAAAAATTGTTAACCTCGATGGTGTAATAAACAATAATGCATATTACGCAATGAAAGATAATAGATTATATGCATATCTCAGGGAGCAGAATATTTCCTATGTGATTGATTGGGAATATGTTGAAGACTTTTACTTTGCGAGATTTGGTGGAGAAGAAAATATTTCAAATAATTTAGAGTTAGTTGACACAATTGTCAGAGACAATGATCCTCATAAAGGACTTCGTTTACTTGTTTATAAGGTGAAATATGAAGATAGGCAAGATTAGCAACAGAGTATATTACGATATAAATCCGACTGTCCTCTTATATGTAGGAAAAAATAAAAAAGTACTTGATATTGGCTGTGGGCCTGGAACTCTCGGAAAAATAATACGCAATATGAAAAATTATGTAGTCGGAATTGATGTCAATCCTAAAGCCGTAATGATTGCAAAAAAGGTTCTTGATGAAGCATACATATCAGATATAGAAAAAAAATTTCCAGCAAAAGTACTAAGCAAAAAATTTGATATAATCATTTGTGCAGACATACTCGAACATCTGCACAATCCTGATAGCGTATTGGAAACAATCCAAAAATTATTAAAATCAGAAGGATTGCTGATTATTTCCCTGCCAAATGTTGCCACTTGGACCGTCCGCTTAAAATTGCTTTTCGGCAAATTTAATTATACGCCAACTGGAATCTTAGATAAAACACATGTCAGATTTTACACCTACAGATCAGGGACGCAATTAATCGAATCCAAAGGATTCTGCATAAAAGAAATTGATGTTACACCAAATGGTGTAAGAGCATTTTTGCCAGTAATCAGAAAAATTTTTAGCAAAGAAAAGATAACAAGTGGCTACGACGATACGGATAAAAAGATAATCAAGTCTTATCCATATAGAATTTATAATAAAATATTTTACCCTGTAGAGCTTATGATTTCAAGAATGTGGAAAAGATTATTAGGATATCAATTTATTTTTGTATGCACAAAAAATGATAAATTCCAAAATCGAAACAAATAAGCATAATTCCATAGCTAGTAAAAGAAGAAATATATTAGGATTTATTTGCATTATATTGCTTGCAATACTTTTTTTGGCAACCAGATTATTAATTTCGGAAAATACATACTTGCTCTCAGCTGATGAAACAAGATACATGGGGCTTGCAAGAGCCTTTCCTTTTCACACATTCTATGCAAACACAGTTTATGTATTGCATCCTCCATTTTATTCCATGACCATCGCTTTCTTGGATTTGTTTACTCATGACTATTTTCGTGCAGGACTTCTAATTTCCATGATAGCAGCATTAATACTCCCACTGATTTTGATATATTTTCTTCACAGAATCGGAAAACCAAAATTATGGATAATTATTTTCTTAATATTTTTTACATTAAACTGGAGCCTGATAACATTTTCCAACATGATTTTCAAGGAATCTCTCGCATTGCTTTTAGTTTGGATCATAATACTTTGCTCGTGGATAGGAATAACAGACACTAAAAAAAGGAATCGATGGCTTTTTGCAGCGATGATTCCCGCATTTTTTCTCGGGATAACAACAGACCACGTTATTTTTCTATTTCCAATATTATTTCTCATGATAATTATTCACAATTCCTGGAGAAGAATAAGCTCATATCTGCCAATAATCGGGCTTGCTATCGGATATGGACTTTGGATAGTAATACGTTTGTCAGTTTATACATCTTATACTCTTGCTCCAGTTGGGGCAGATGGTGTTATCGAAACCACTATGCCATTACGCCCATTCACCCTTATCACTCCGGCAGCTTTCTCCAGATCAGCCATTCTTGCAGGATGGGGAGACCATGATATAACAAAACTGACATCATACGGATATATCTTAAATTCTTATCCCTTTTTGATAACTCCAAATCTTACCCGTCAGGAAATTTCGCATTTTTTCACAGCAAAAAATATTGTTTTCGCAGGGATATACATAGCTCTTGGTATTTTTGTAATTATATCTGTTATCCGAAAAGCTATTAAGATAAAAAATAGTTTCCACTTAAAAAAACTGTCAATTGAAGAAAAAACTTTTGTATGGACTCTTGGAACGTTATTCTTCTTCCTGTTACCTTTCGCCTCATCATTTGGTCTTTGGAGGTACGGTATTTTCGCTCTCATCCCAATATTCATGCTCACTACAGATGCTATATATAGCCGTATCAGACCGATTATCAAGGATATTTGGGTATATACTGGCATTATCGTATTTATTTGCTTAATGGTATCTTTATGGTTGGTGAATAATTCTCACGTATCAATACTAAGAAATGAGGAGATACAAGGGACAAAACTTGCAAGTTTTATGAACATCCTGCCAGGGAGAAATATTCTTGTAGAAACAGGGTATAGTGAAGAACAGGCATATCTCCTGCCGCAAAAAAATATCTACGGGTTATCTCCATCTTCGGAAAACCTGGAGCGTGATATTTATTTTTTTAACATAACTTACATAGCTATTGGTGACCATCCGTGGCCGGCAGGGGAATTTGAATCCGTAAAATACATCCAATCCAGAATAGATTTATTTATTCCTATAGCCAGTTTTGAGGAAAAATACTCTGCAAAAGATTTTTGGATTGATACATATACTATCTATAAAGTTAACAACAGTCTTAACTAATTATAAGTGTTTAGTAATTCAAACCAACTATTCTAATAACCATTAGAAGGGAAGGTTTTATTTGCACAGATAAAGAAAAATTTATAATAAGATACTTTTGTACAAAGATCATGATTGAATGTTAAACCTCGTGTTTTTATACTCATGCGTTTTAGCATAAGCATAAAAAACAAACTAGGTGATACCAATGGTATCTAAACAAATGCAATCGTATGTAGGGTTGGATGTACATAAAAAGTTTATCCAAGGATGCATCTTGGATAATGAAGGAAAGGTTTTGCTTGAGCAGAAGTTCAAGAGTGAACCGCATTCAATGGATATGTTCCTTTTGAATGTGTCTAAGGATTCCAAAATTGTTTTGGAATCGTGCAGTTGCTGGCAGTATGTCTATGATTATTTAGACGATGCAGAATACAAGGATTTGCATTTGGCAAATCCTTCAAGAGTCAGACTTATTGCAGAATCACGCAAGAAAACAGATAAAGTTGATGCTAAAGCATTAGCAAATCTGTTAAGAGTGAATTTGCTTCCAGAAAGTTATGCACCTCCCTTGTCAGTAAGATATGAAAGACAAATTACTCGTCATAGATTATCCTTAGTAAGACTAAGGGCAGATGTCAAAAGAAAAATCCATGCCATACTATTAAGACACGGCATAGAGCATGAATTCAGCGACGTATTTGGCAAGGCAGGAACAAAATATTTATATTCATTAGATCTGCCAATGTGTGATAGATTTGAATTGGACAATTATATTCAAACAATTGATTTTTTTGGACAAAAAATCAAAGACACACAAGAGCGTGTAGAAGAATTCGCAGAACATAGTCCACAATCAAGATTGTTAATGACCATTCCAGGAATTGATTATTATTCAGCATTAATGATCAGCGCAGAAATAGGGGATATAAGAAGATTCAATACAGCAAAAAAACTTATAAGTTATGCTGGATTGAATCCATCTATATCTCAATCAGGAGAAAAATGCTACACAGGGCATATTGCCAAACAAGGCAATAATAATTTACGCTGGATACTTGGACAATGCGCAAATATTGCCGTAATGAATGATTCACGACTAGCACTTTTTTATCACCGAATAAAAAAGTGTAAAAATCATAATATTGCAATAACTGCAACAGCACGAAAGCTGTTATGCATTATTTTTGCAATGTTGAAAGATAATTCAAAATATATTCATTTGAAGAAATGTAAGGCATCATAGGCTGACGCCGCTAATTTCATAGGCCTCTGCCATCAGGCAAGCCTGATATCATGATTGGCGCAATGCCTTTAATACGACCGCAATAATGTGCCTGAAACAAAGCACGAATAGATGAATGTCGTAAAGAAGCCTCACACTTCAAAAAAATATATAAACAAACACGAGGTTTACATAGATGAAAATAATCGTCGTAATGCCTGCATACAAGGCAGCCTTGACTATTGAATCTGTATTCAAGCGCATTCCAAAGGAATTCTGGAAAAAGATAAACAAAGTCATAGTTGTCAATGATGGAAGCACTGACAATACAGAGAAAGTTATTGACAAATTAAAGAAAAAATATCCAAAAATTCTAAAAATAAACCATAAAGTAAACCAGGGATATGGTGCTGTTCAGAAAACTGGTTTTACAAAAGCTCGAGAGTTAGGAGCAGATATCGCAATACTGCTTCATTCTGATGGACAGTATCCTCCTGAAATACTGCAAAAAATGATAAGCCCTATAGAAAAAGGAAAGGCAGATGTTGTTTTAGGATCAAGAATGCTAGGTGGAGAGGCATTAAAGGGCGGCATGCCATTATACAAGTATCTTGGAAACAGATTTTTGACATTCATAGAAAACATTGCCTATGGGATGAATATTACCGAATATCATACAGGATATATGGTGTACTCTAAAAAGGCATTAAACACCATCCCTTTCAAAAAACTTAGCGATACTTATCATTTTGATGGTGAGATGATAATGATGTCTGGCAAGAAAAAATTGAGAATTGCCCAGATCCCAATATCAACACATTATGGAAATGAAAAATCTCATCTTAAGCCAATTAAATATGGTATGGATGTTCTGAGAATAATCTGGAGAAATTGGACAGGAAAATATGATTTCTAATAGAGTATGTCTTTCATCAAAGCTTTAATGGCAGAAGGCAATTTTTTTATCTAAACTGATTCAGAACATCTTATCTCTCCATGTTACTGGAGTCTTGTCATTTACAATCTCGACAGCTATATGATACCTGAACTTTCTTGGCCCTCGATGTTTTATATATGCAATCATTTCTGACAAGCCTTCTCTTAATGAATATTGGGTTTTATAACCTAACAATTTTCTTGCCTTGTCAGATGAACAGTATGCTAACTTAACCTCCTGAGGTCTGCCTGTAACATATACTGGCTTTAGATCAAAATCAAGCAATTCTGCAATGATTCTTGCTAATTCATTTATAGTAACAAATTCTTCATCAGGACCAATATTTATCACTTCGCCAACAACATTATTTTGGAATCCCATCTTTTTTAAACACTCAATATTATCCTGAATAAATGAAAATGATCTTTTTTGAGTGCCATCACCATATATTATTGGTTGCCTGCCTTGAAGCATGAGATTAATCATAATAGATGCCACATTCCTGAAAGGATCATCATACTTTTGCTTTGGGCCTATAATATTATGAGGAACAGCATGCACTACTTCAATTCCATGAACTTCTGATAGGATATTAAGCATTTGCTCTGAGGCAAGTTTGGCAACTCCATAAGGATCCCTAGGCTTTGGTATCATATCTTCTGTGAACGGTATCTTTTCTTGAAAGCCATATCTTGCCATGCTTGAGCAATTAACAAATCTTTTTACTCCTTGGGATACTGATGCTGATGCAACAGTCGCTGTTATCTGTGAAGTATTATGCAGCACTGTATGAGGGGAGAACACACTTAATCCCTCATATGGCGTGCAGGCAGTATGATAAACAACATCAATATCCTTTAGCAATTTATTCATTGTGTTAAGATATGAGCAATCTGCATGAATAAATTCTGCATCATTATGAACATTATCAATATGCCCTCCGATTAGATTGTCGCAACCATAGACTTCATGGCCTTCTGCAATCATTGCATCGGCAATATGAGACCCGAGAAAACCAGCAATTCCTGTAACAAAAATCTTCTTTTTCATAGTATATGGAAATGAGCATCATTTATATATTTTTTGATTATTCGGGAGCATGAATAAAAATCTCACATCTTCTTAACATCCCTTTTAATCATTAGTAGATATATGTCTTTCAGCTCATCCCAGCTAATGATTTTTAGCGAGAACAGAACTAATGTGTATAATGAACCAGAGATAGCTACTGTCAAGAGTTTTGATAATAGAGTGTATAACAAGAATATGTTCGATGCACCATATAATAGCGCAATATAAACTATGAAAGACAGCAGAGTAAGCAGATTAGTTTTCCATGGAAAACCTACTCCAAGCTTTTCATATAATTTGAATGATGATATTACATATAATGCAATATATCCAGCTAAAGTCCCTATGGCAGCGCCTATTATGCCTAAATAATGCACTAAGACTATAGATGAAATAATATTGATAATTGCTGAATATACATAGACTTTTGTCGCCTCTCTTGATCCATACACTCCAAATAGGAAATGCACATTAATGACACCGACTGATAAGAATAATGATCCAAAAGACAAGATAAACAGCACATTACTTGCTGCCACAAACTCCTGGCCGAAAAGTACTGTTATTACATATTTTGAAAACATCATAAGTATTCCCACACATGGAATGAGTATGATAAAGGTATATTTTTGCAGTATCAATATGATTCTTTGGAGCAATTCGATCTTTTTCCTTGCCCAAAGCTCTGAACTTAATGGCAATACAACACTGCTTGCTGCATAAGAGAAAAATAAGAGTAAACCTACAATCGGCGCACCTATATTATATAATCCGACTTCATCTAATGTCCTAAAAAGAGTGAGTATTATAGTATCTGCAGATGTTATGAGGAAAAGTCCTAGTGAAAACAGCATTGATGGAATTCCAAAGATTATTAATTGGCGTTTATCGAATTTTTGGTCTTTATGGCTAGAATATTTCAAAAAGATCTTTTTATAGAAAACAAATGAGAATATGGCTAGCAATAGCGCATATGTTATGATATGCGTAAATAATGGTACAAGAATTCCATTAAAATAAACAAAAGCAATTACAGTTATGATCAAAATCAATACATTGCGCATCAAACTATGTAAAGAGAATAAAAATTGGTTTTGAAAGAAATTAAAGAAATGTTGGATAGATACCTCCAAGGAATTGAAGAAAATCAGGACAGCAAATATCAGAAAAACAGCCCGAGACGCTGTGTGAAAATAATTTTGAATAATCAAGTCTGAAACTAGTATTAAAGCCAAAGACAGCATCAAACTGACAAGAACCTCGAATTTCACCATATATTTTATCATACTATTCATGATCCCGAATTTCCTCTGTGAAATAAGCCTGGGTATGAAATAATATCCAGAATACATGACACCAAGATCACGGATAACCATCAAAAAGCTTCCAAAGGCTATCAATGCATAAAATAATCCGTAATCAGACAAGGAAAGATTTTTCGTTAGAAGCACCCTGAAAAAATATGCAAAAACAGCTGCAATTATGGAAAAAACAAATATTGTGAGGGTTCCATAGAAAACCTTGCGCCTGTATCTTTCCATAAGGCTCTACAATAAAACATTGTTTATAAATATTATTAAAAACCAAACTATTGATGCAAAAATAAGTTAGGCAGTTTATGAAATAGAATGTTGCAAGTGATAATGTGTGAGATTCTGAATATGCTGCAACTATAGCAAAAGACATTGATTATTGGAAGTGATTGTCTTTTGCTTATTAGGTAAAGACATACAATTTATTACGAATATTACTGTCTTTACCTATAAATGAAAAAATTTAAATATGGCTTAAGTAATAACCCTGTTAGAGGTTATAAAAAATCAAGCATTGAAATGACAGCAAAAAATTCAGATTCGGTTGCAACGTTTTTTAGAAAAAATAAAACAAAGGTCATAATCATTCTGGTGATCCTTGTGATAATATTTCTGCTAATATTTTATCTTGGAAAAATGCAAGGATATGCCGGACTTAATTATCTTGGCATTTGAGATGTGTACTAGTCTAATATTTTATACTGGCCATCTTCTCATCCCAAAAATCAATTCTTATTCCTAGAATTGGAAGTATATAAACCGCACTGTCTGTGCAGGCGCCAGGAAATATAACGCCAGGCATGCAATAAATAAATATAGCACCCAATAAAACATATCCTTCTGCAATGCTTTCTCCAATGACGCGCCTTTAAAGAATGTAAATACGTGAATCACTATAAATCCAAATAAAAACAGCAGCGGCACATTGTACTTATCAAATAATGTCAAGAATTCTGTCCAGCTGCCTGTAAAATCCCAGAAAATAAATTTTTTCATACAAAAGAATAGCACATTTATGTCATAAACCCTAAAAATTATCCAGCCTAAAAATACAAAAAACTGTGTGATGGCCCAACCTAAAAATACACCAAAACCTCTCAAATGATCGAATAATGCAGTTATGTGCAGTGCTTCTGAAACCTTATGGACCATTAGCAAAATTCCTTGATACAGCCCCCAAAAAAGGAAGTTCCATGAAGCGCCATGCCACAATCCTCCTATGATCATCGTAAGTAATACATTTACATAAGTGCGTATTTTTCCTTTTCTATTTCCTCCTAATGGAATGTAAAGATAATCCTTTAACCATGAAGAAAGGGAGATGTGCCACCTATTCCAAAACTCAGATGCATTGCGTGCGGCATATGGCTTGTTGAAATTTATAGGTAACGTAATTCCCATCATTTGTGCAAGGCCTATAGCCATTTGTGAATACCCCGAGAAGTCACAATATATTTGGATGCCAAACGCCAGTGCGCCAAAAAATACAGGTACGCTGCTGCTGTAAACAGTAGGATCTGAAAAATATGCATTTGTAAAGACTGCAACATTATCAGCAAACACAACTTTTTTCACCAGCCCCCACACAGTATTTGTCAGGCCATCACGAAAATTTTTTGGTATGATTCTTATTTTTTTGCGGAGTTGTGGCAAAAATCTCGAAGCACGCAAAATAGGGCCTGCTACAAGATGAGGGAAGAATGTTATGAAAAAAGCATACTTAACAAGAGAATCAATGGGTTTTAATTCTTTACGGTATATATCGAACGTGTAACTGAGAGAGCAAAAAGTGTAAAAAGATATGCCTATAGGCAGCAGTATATGCGGATTAGGCAGGAAGAAAGTTCCATGAAATAATGACATGAAATAATTAAACACTTCTGTCAAAAAATTTGTATACTTGAAGATAAATAATAATCCGAGATTCCCGATGAGACTGACTATGAAATAAAACTTTCTTTTCTTAGAATCCTTTGTATCATAGATGAGCTTGCCTAAATAAAAGTCCATAATCAGGCTATAAAACAAGAGCACAATCATAGATCCGCTGGAGTACCAATAGAAATAGCAGCTCATTAGGACTATGAAAATATGCTGATATTTTCTGTACCTAATTATCAAAAGCATTATTAGCACTGTAACAAAGAAAAAGAAGAATGGAAAGCTATTGAATATTATTTTTATCACCTATTGTCTCTATTTTATTGTTTCTATTATCTCCAAAATATAATCCTGTGTTGAATTAAGTACAGGATTGTCTGCAGATTCCGAGAATCTTGGAATCAATGTGGGAAAAGTCGATGGTGAACTGGTCAATGCTGAAAAGTTTTCTTCAATCGTGATTAATTTTTCAAAAAAATATTTAGACAGGCTATTACGGCCTTCTGCATTAAGATGTGTCAAATCAATAAATTGATCCTGGGAAAACGATGATGTCAGATCAATGCATTCAATCTGGTTTTTTGTGCAAATGTGATATAGAAACGATTTATACTCGGATAATGATTGTTCATTCAGGATTTCAACAAGTAAAGGGTTGAGCGGCATGCTAACAACAGTCAAAATTATGCTAGAGTTATACAAATTAGAAATGAGATAATCAAAAGACTCTCTTTCACGATTATTTGAATTATTGAATGGCGAGAGTAACTCAGGACTATCTAATTTTTTCTGCAACTCTTCCTCAGTCTGCGCATTCGTATACAGAAATGATGACTTGAATTCTGAATAAACACCAGATGATGTAGATGAAAAATATGCATCATCAGCCGAATTTTTATCAGGTAAGCTTTGACCTGATCTTTTTCCAAGAGTTGAACGAATCACAGACTCATAAAAAGGTAGAATGAACCTTCGCTTGTAAAGTGCGCGGAGGTACGAGTTCATTGTCAATGATTTTTTCTCATCAGAATTAAGCAAAGAATTCAAGGTTGCATCAGGCATGATTCTACGTTCACCCATAAAAAAAAATAAGTTTTTGTTAGAGTTTATTCCCTCACTGAAAAAAAGAGGAGAAACACCAATAATTACATGTTTAGGCCCAGCATCAATAATCTTTTTTTGGATGAGAGCATATTGCAAAGAGGACATCCCTTCAATGCCTAAGTTGAAACAAGGAGAATAATTAGCTGCTACTCCATGCAAAGAATCGATAATATTACAATTGATATCCTCTCTGATTTGACTGTCTCCTATAAAGAAAGTGCTTCCAGGACTGGAATTTTCGTAAAAATCCAGACTATGTATGAAGCGTGTACTTGTGCTATCATAACCTCTAAAATCGGATATGAATAGCATGTAAATAGCCGTACTTAACACAAGAACGACAATAGGCGCAACAAATACAATTATGATGGTTTTTTTATTCTCTCTCATATGCAAAAATTTAAAATCTTTTTAATGTAAATTTTTAATGTAAAGTCCGAACAATTTTTTATAAGCCAATCTATGCGAAGTGAATTGATAAATCAAATCAAAGTTTGAAGTTTCTCAGCAACTTTTGTAACCCCAAAGGGAGTCCAATGGGAACCTAAGTGGTTATAAAGCAGTTTAGGATTTGGCTCATTAACAAATAAGGAATATATATCGACATAAGAGATATTTTGATTTCTGAAACATGTGTTAAAGTATGATGCAATAATGCCAAAATCAAAATCATTAGGATCGTAATGCAGTGCATCTGCATTAATAGCGTTTATCCTTTCTTCAGGATCTATTTCTACAGGATCAGGGACATACATGAAAACGAGCGTGGAATTTATCTTATCTGTTTGTACCTTAAATTCATTAGCCAGTGCACAAAGGGTTAAAACACTATTTTGTATTTCAGGCGAAGGTTGTTTCAAATAATATTGATATCGTGGATGAAATTTTGCATCAGGATATTTTTGATTACTTTTAGAATTAAATATCTTGCATAGTAAAACGTACAAATGAGAATATGATCTAAGCATTCTATCATGACCAGAATATTTGTAGACTTTGTGCTGCTCACGGGCATTATTCAACTCTTCTTCATTATATACTGAAGGATACCTATAGAGAATTAATGAAGTCCCATTAAATACAAAAAAAGGGTTTCCATATCGGTTATTATTCGGAAATTCATTAATTATATCATTTGTAAATATTGAAACAATAACTACATCAGGCTTATAATTTAAATTCTGCCTGAATAGCAAGTATGCCTGTCCCAGGCTAAAAGCCGCGACACCAAAATTATATGACTCAACATCAGGATTCATGCGCTCAATCACTGCAGGCAATGCTTGATCCTGGTCTAACCCATCTCCAAACATTACTGAATCCCCAAAAAATAATATCCTTTTTTTAGGATTTTTTTGCAGAGAAAAATCATAATCGCTTCTGAATCCCTGAGAATTGGTTCTCACTCTGAACAATCTGTTAGCCTCACCATATCTTAGGATGTCAAGATTAGGGCGTGACAATCCCCCAATTTCTGTAAAATTTATAAACTCTGGAAAATCTGGATGTTCAGGGTTATGTTTATTGTATAATGGCTGTGGGTATAATGTTCGTACCATTATTTCTGCAAATAAAATACTGATCAACAAACTTGCCAGAATGAATAAAATATTGTTTAAAACAACCCGCTTAATCCTAATTTTCATGAAAATTTTTGGAAAAAAATCTGCCGAATTGGATTTACGCCAAATTACACCCTAAAGTGCACATAGTAAAGTTGTTTTTATAAATTTTCTTAAAATAGATATATTTAGATTCAAAACAGGGATTGTTTCGCTATCAGATATTTTTAGCATTCAACTATATATGCCGACTCTTCCTTGTATAGAAGCTTGCATTGGTGAGACTGGTTCCATAAGGCGCTTTGCTCATTCATCTTCGGGAAATCAACAAATATCATTGAACCTCCAGATGGCAATGAATCCTCCAAAGAAAAGGTGTTCTCATTATGAAAATCCAACCTGTCTAATAAAGAGTATCTGCTCTCTAAATAATGCTGAAGCGCATAGTTTCTAAATATCAAGATCGGTTCCTTTAGATCATGAGAAAGAGCATAAGCAAGCACTCTTTTTGAGCTAAAGTCTATGTTTGGGTTTGTCAATGAGAATGCCTGTTCCTGGATCATGAACATATTAAATGACAGAGCCACAGCTAAAAACAAGATAAATAGTATTAATGAAAATGATTTTGATTTCCTTTTGCCAGGCTTAAAAAGCATGATAGCAATTATTATCATGCTCACGCCGAAGGCAAGTGCAATAGATGCGAAAGAGACATACACTCCTATTGGTCCTTGATCGCCTGTAAATGGGACAAGAAACATCCAGTTGCCTGAAACCACTGCATTGGCAAAATTTGTCTTTGGATAAAATTGAAGAATATCATTATGCATTAAATTCAATGCGTAGATCAATACTGAAAAAAGCAGGAATATTGAAAGAAATATCAATAATGTCTTTTTTGCATTCTTTAAATCATGAAGATGATCATTGATGACATTTGCGCCCAGGATGCAGATTGCTGGGAACATCACAAAGAAATATCTCTCAAGCGGCCTGAAATTCTCCTGTACGCCAAATGTGAAGAACAAGAATACCACTATAACCCAGATATGCATAAGATAATCTTTCTTATTCTCATTATTTTTTCCATGGTCTGTTTTGTTCTTTTTCTTAATATTCTTATCTTTATTATTCCACAACCTTACCAATGAAAGTACATAAAGCCCAAAATATAATGGTCCTATCCAAATGAATGCATGCAAATATTGAATTCCTAGGAGAAGAAAATTCAATGAAGAGTTGCTGAAGACTGAAGTATGACTTGTTACGACAGTAAAATAAGACCAATCAGTCAATAGTGCAGCAATAGGAAACAAAGAAAATACCAAAATAGCAAATAACCCTATTGTAAAAAATTCCCTAAAAAACACTAAAGCGCCCCTTTTAATGTATCTATAGCGAAAAATATAACTATGGATAAACAGTATTGGAATTAATAGTATTGCATTTAATTTTGTAAGCATCGCTAAACCAAAAGCGACTCCTGCTGCAATCAGCCATAGTTTCTTCTCAGTATGTATATACTTTACATATAAGTATATCACCAGGGTGAAATAAAAAGTCAGGAATGCTCCATCAAAAGATATGGATGTTGAGCCAAGAACATGCCATGCACTTATGGCCAAGAGCAGCACACTCCATATTGCAACCTTTTTATCGTATAATTCCGACGCCAAAAGATAAACAAGAATTGCAGTCATTATCCCGAATATTAGCGATACAATCTTCAGCACTATAGCAGTCTCGCCAAAGATTGATGCAAAAAATATCCTTGTCCAAGTAGTCAGTGGAGGCATTTCTGTTCCTTTATCCAAGCCTAATGAATTGTGGTTTAAGACTGCTTTTGTCTGGACATATTCATCAAATGCGATAGTTTTTGGCAGATTAGGAATCCTGATAATAACTGCCAAAATAAGAATAAGTATAAGAGTTATTATTGCATTACTTAATGTTATATTTCTAAAAATATTAGATCGATTATGCATGATTATTTGATAAACTAATAGTATTTATTAGTTTTTCGATAGAAGAGGCTATATACATATATACAATGTAAATTTATAACGCTATTTATAATGCTATTTATACCACTAAATTTAAAAATGCCGTGAATATCTGAAATATTAATATGCAACTGACAGTCATATACCCGGCATTTAATGAAGAAGAGAATGTCAAACATATCCCTAATGAACTAATAAGATTTCTCGACAAGTTAGGAATGACATATGAGATATTGATAATTGATGACGGCAGCAAAGATAATACAGTTAATGAAGTGAACAAACTCAGGAAAAAATTCAGTAATATAGTATTGATCAGGCATAAATCAAATAAGGGATTAGGCAGTGCAATAAGGACAGGGATAAAGCATGCAAGAGGAGAATTTTTAGTGACTATTGATGGTGATTTCACATTTCATCCTAGCATGATCAAGAGCCTTATTCAAGCGCAAAAAAGAGAGAATGCGGATTGTGTCATAGGTTCGCCGTTGTTGGCAGGATATGGTAAAAATGTTCCTAAGTATAGGATTTTTCTCAGCAAGTCAGTCAACAAGATATACCAAATATTGATGCAGAAAAAAGTCACTGCAGTCAGCCAGATATTCAGGCTATACAAGGCAAGAGATCTCAAGAGCCTTGATCTGGAAAGTAAAAGATTTGACATAAATGCTGAGATACTATTCAAATTGGTTCAAAAGAACAAAACCTTTTATGAAATCCCTGCTAAACTCACCCTGAGAAAATATGGTGAATCAAAAATCAACAATTTCAAAGAGATCCAGAATCATATCAGGCTGATATTCAAGATCATCAAATGGAAAATTTTTAGAAGCACAAGCAATTAGGCTGGAAATACTTAATAATTGAAATGCTGAAGACAGCAAATTGGACTATGGATCATAAAGAAACCATAACTAAAAAAGAAGGATATATAGAGATTATTTTTATTATTATATTAGTAGGGGCAATGTTCTTTTTTGTGAATGGAAAATTATATGACAACAGATTAGTGCATTCAATGCCTTTCTCATATTTTGCAACAGACGGATTTGCCTATCTTCTATTGACTGAACACGCATATATCAGCGGCAATCAGCTATATCATCCTTACTATGAAGCAGGAGGCTATTATGATGTTCTCTGGATTCATGGCCTCACTATATATTCAGTCTCTGCAATACTTGCAAAAACTTCAGGGATCCCTGTTTATGATGCTATATACATAATGGCATCTGTAATGGTTATACTCAATTGCTTAGCTATGTATTTCTTCATAAGAGAATACAACAAGAATGTTGCCATTATTGCAATAGGATTCTTTGCATTATTTTTTGTTAAAAACTTTTATGTCTCATATTTTTGGGGAGAATTAGGGGCTGTTTCTGGAATGCTATTCCTTACTGGAATGTTATGGGCAGTCAGCAAAATTGATATAAAAAAAGGATTTCTTTTGCTTTCAATAACTTCAATTGCAGCAATTTTGGCTCATATCCCTGAATTTATTTTTGCAGCATTGATAATCCTAGGATACTTAGTATTTAAGATTATAATAGAAAAAAAGATTCCTTGGAAGGATGTTAAATGGATAACCATAGCAATGTTTATCACAGTAGTTCTCACAAGCTATTATCTTGCAGTATTTGCTTTTGGAATGTTTCAGACACAGGGCAGTAATCCATTGGTCTTAAAACCCTCTGAGATGGGATCATTAAAAGTGGTTTTTTTCCAGGATATAGGATGGCCTGCAATAATTGCATTAGCCATAGGTATAACATATTTCTCATACATTACTATTAAGAATAAAAAAATTATACCTATACTCTTTTTCTCGCTTATGCTATTTATCATTGGATTCTCTAATTATTTTGGTTTTGGATACCGTGCTTTCCATATAAGGGCATTTTGGCCAATATTCCTTGCTCCGCTGTTTGGATTAGGAGTATATATAGTAATTAAGACAATTAAAAAAAATATCTCGCAGGTTGTCTCAATAATTGTTGCTCTGATTATTTTTGCATCAATAACACTTTCATATTACTCGCCAATAAGAGGCCCTGGTGCAATAACCCAGGAACAATATGATGCATTTAAATGGATCGATAAAAACACAGCTCAAACAGATAAGATATTTGTCTTCTATGGTGATGGCTATAGTCAAAGCGCAAGACTCATCCAGAGACTGACATATGTGTTGGATGTAAATGATTATGTCCAATCATTGCAGAAAGGAACAATAAAGAACATCTACACAGTTGATCTTTTCACATTAACAAATGGAAATCTTCTTTATTGGGATGGATTTATGAAGCCAGGCTATCATGCTGATTTTTCCACTTCATATCATATACAAGTTAATGTCTGTGATTTTGAATATTATCTATTTGACAAGAAAAGTGCCTACAGCCCTGGCCTAGCACAAGCAAATGTTTACATAATGAATTTATTCCTATCTAATGGCATGAAAGAAGTATACTCAAATGATGCAGTAAGTGTTATTTATAATAATGGGATCAGAGAGAACTGCATTAATATGCCTGGAACAAATATTTCAACAAACTCGACAGATCAATCAATAAAAGAGTCTACAAGTCAATCGATAAATCAATCGACAGATGAGTCAAAAAACCAATCAACAATTCAAAAATGAAAACACAACTTGATCCACAATTAAGAAAGGAAATAATCAATGTATTATTATGTGTGATTACCTTGATAATTATCACTCAAATAGCATATTTTAAAGAAAATTTTCTTGCAGTCTCAAAAATATCATTATCGATCGCATATCTTTACATAATTCCCGGATATGCATTAATGCTATATTGGTTTGATAAAATACCTTTTTTCCAGCGTTTGTTTTTCGGCACCAGCATCGGCATAGGTGTTGTTGGATTCTTGAGCTATTACATAGGAATGGCAGGAATCCATATTAAATATCACCATATTATCTTTCCACCAGTGCTGATAATTATTGGAATACTGGGATATGTAATGCAAAAGAAAAAATGAAAAAGAGATACAAAAAACTTTCAATAATAATCCCTATATACAATGAGGACCGTACAGTTGATAAACTAATCAATAAAGTTCTTCATGCAAAAATCCTGTTAAAAAAAGAGATCATATGCATAGATGATGGTTCAAAAGACAATAGTGTAAAAAAACTTAAAAAATTCCGAAATAAGATACATTTAATTGTACACAAAAAAAATCAAGGCAAAGGTGCAGCAATACGTACAGGAATAAAATATGCTAGTGGAGACATAATAATAATCCAGGACGCAGATCTGGAATATGAACCCTCTGAATACACAAAACTCATAACACCAATAATCAAAGGAGAGTCTTATGTTGTTTATGGCTCTAGATATCTCTCTCCAGTAGGCCATCTTAAGGAAAATAATCATCTTACATTCGAGATTCATAAACTTGGCAATCACGGATTGTCACTCCTTACAACTATATTATATGGACATTACATTACTGACATGGAGACATGCTACAAAGTCTTTGACAAAGATATTATTAAAAAAATAAATATCAAAGCAAACAAGTTTGAATTTGAGCCAGAAGTTACTGCAAAAATATTAAGACAAGGCATAAAGATAATGGAACTGCCAATAAAATATTACTCCCGGGATTTTAATGAGGGCAAAAAGATCACCTGGCGCGACGGGATAATGGCTGCATGGTACCTGATAAAATATAGATTTGTGAACTGATACAAACCAATATAAAATAATATAAGACAATACAACATAATATAAGACAATACAACATAATATAAAACAATACAACATAATATAAAACAATACAACATAATATAAAACAATACAACATAATTTAAGATGATTTTAGACGAAAACAATAAATGGACATGGATCATATTGTTTGTGATCATTGCACTAGGCATATTCATGCATTACAAGCCTTATGAATACAAACTACTTCATCCATATCCTACTGGCATTCAATCAGCTGATGCAAACTCCCGTGTCAGTGAGAGTGAATGGATTGCTGAAAATGGACAAGCATATTATCAGCCTTCATGGTTTGATGATTCAAAAACAAACATCATAGAGAATGATCCTCCAATAGCATTAATAACATCTGCAATGATTTCCAGAATAACAGGACTGCCTGCATATGATAGCTTATACTTTCTCAGTGTCCTATCGATTATTGGTGTCGGTTTAGTCTTTTTCTTGATATTCTGGAAGATATTTCACAGCATACCTATGGGTCTGATTGCAGCAATACTATTGATCTACCCTATAGAGAAGATGTATCATTATCAGATCACTATTGGAATGTTTCCTCATGTGGCTGAATTGATGTTCCTTGCTTTGACTGTATTGTTCTTTCTAAAATACATGGAAGATAAGCTTATTGTTTCATTGATAGGGCTTGCTTTGGTTTTTAGTTTTGCATTCTTGTCCCATTCACCAACTCCAACAATATTGATGGTTCTCTTTAGCATCATTATACTTTACAAGATCATCAGGAAAGAGATACCAATCAAACATTTCCTTATACTCAATGGAATAATACTGGTGCTAACATCATTATACATAGGAGTATTGTTAGTGAATTACTTCCATATAGGACAAGCAAATACTTCAGGAGCAGGATTGTCTGTATCTGGAAAATTATTCCATGACGCATCCTCAAATCCTATAAAGTTCATGACATTTGTAAATCCAGTATTCTATATACTATTATTGCTTGGGCTGGCATCAATAATATTTTATCTGAAAAACAAGAAATACAGATATATTGTCGGGATGTTCTTATTTATGTTTTGTGCTACGTTGCTAGCAGCTTATTTTGGAGTTTATCATGATCATGCAACAGACAAATCAAGATATGCATTGTATCTTTTTGCATATCCGATTATAGCCATGGGAATATATTTTTTAGTTAAGCTGGTAGAACAGATATCGAAGATCAAGAACTTGAGCATATTTGTCTTGTTAGCATTATTTGTATTACAAATCATCATGTTCAATTCCATACCTAAGAGCTCTAATTCGCTTATGACACAAAATTCATATGATGCCTATGTATGGGCAAGAGAGAATATTCCTAAAGGCAATAGAATATTATGTCTGGGATGCATCCAGTTTGAAGGACTTTATGCGCATCGTCCAATATATCTTCCTACTTATGAAACAGACCAGAATGTGATAAACCAGATACTTGAAGTTTCACAGAACAACTATACTCAAGGCATAATCAGATCAAACATTGTTGGGTATTCAGATGAGAGAATGTACTGGGATGGGATAAAGATGAAAACCTATGGTGCAACGCCAAATGTAAATCATAGTATATGCGAATTTGATTACGTGCTTTTTAAGGATCTTGGCCAATTGACTCCAATGATATTCAATATTGCGAATAAGATGATTGCAAAAAACAATACATTGATCTACAACAGCAATAATATAGCAATAATCAGAAATAATTTCAAAGATGGGGAATGCATATGAAATACACTATAAAAATTCTTGATACTAAAGAATATAAGGCAATTGGGATTATTGCACTGATGATTGGTGTGATAGTGCTGTTCTTGTCTAAGAACTTTCTTTTGGGAATAAAGGTTTCATTGACATTAATATGCGTATTTTTTATTCCAGGATATGCTCTAGCAAAAGCTTTATTTCCAGATTATGGATCAGCTGAAAAAGGAATAATTTCTTTATTTCTAGGCATAGGATTATTTGCAACACTTGCATATATCCTTGGATTCCTTAACATAAAAGCAGTTAATTTTGCATCTGGCTTAACAGTGTTCCTTTTAGGGGCCATACTCATGCATCTGGATATCAGGAATAAACATAAACATCAAGCATAATCAAATTTATAAATGATCGACAATAAACCAAACCATGTCCAAAAGATATAAATCCACAAAATTAAACATAGGCTGTGGCCATCAAAAGCTGAAAGGATGGGTGAATCTAGATATTAATGCTGAAGAAGGCATTGATGCTGTGCATGACCTTGATAAATATCCTTATCCGTTCAATGATGAAAGCTTTGAGGAGATAAGGGCATATAGCATAATAGAGCATCTAAAAGATCCTGTCAAGACTGTTGAAGAACTTCACAGAATATTAAAGCCTGGAGGAACATTGGATATAATTGTCCCTCATTACACAAGTGCAATTGCATGGGGCAACCCCACTCATTTGAGGCCTTACTCTTATGATACATTCTTTTTCTTTGTAAAGAATTCTGAAAAGGAGAAATACACTACAGTGGAGTTTTCATCAATAAAAGTGGATTTTAGGTTCGCAAAAAGATTCTTAATATGGAACTACCTGATTGAGATGGTTGCAAACTGGTTCCCACACCTTTATGAAAACACTCCACTATATATGTTTCCTGCTATGGGTCTGAGAATACGGCTAGTAAAATAATAAAATATATTTTGATAAGTCAATCATGATAAACACTCTAAGAAAATACAAAAATTAGGAATAGTATGCTAATCCTTAAATATCACTCCTATTCCTGCACCATTTTGCTTCCAGCTCTGGACAAATTCTTTATGCCTGTATCTGCCTTTTATCTTTTTCCAAAATCTATGAACTTCGCATGTTTTATCAATAGGATTAGGACAAATATCATGCATGGCAATAATCCCGCTTTTCTTGACCAGATCATAATATTTGTTGAAATCCTGCTCTATTCCAGAATATGAATGGTCTCCATCAATAAATAAGAAATCTAATTTTTCTTTTTTAAGGGATTTCTTTATGCTTTTGAAAGTGCTAGGAAGATGCGAGTCCTTACGCAATAAAATGATCTTCTGCTGGTCAGCTGCAAAACTCTTGAAAGCAGGTATCATCCATAAAGGATATCCTGCACCGAAATTCCCTCCTGGTAGATCAACACTTATTATTCTTGCATCTTTTGCAGCAACTTTTGAGAACAGCAGCAATGTTCCTCCTCTTGCAGTCCCTATCTCAAGAATATATTTAGGGGGATTTTTCTTCAAAAAATATAATAGCGATCTTATTTCAGACTTTACTTGCAATGGTTTAAGCATTGTATAATAGGACTTGAATGTAAATGCAAAAATCTCATTAAATGATCTTCTACGCATAATACGTATCTTAATCATTATCATTGGCAAGAGAATCAGAGGAATTATGTAATACTTAAAAGAAGTGCTTAATAATTCTTTAATTCCATGCTTTTGCAATATTTGATATGCTGACTTGAATATGCTCATAATGGGCTAGTTACATATTGATATTTAAAATTATCGGAAGCAGAAATCAGCATAAAACAATATTGATGCATCATATTTTACAACGCACTAGCTTCCCAACTTGTCAAGAACCACTGGTCACAGACCAGTGGCATGTTGCATCACAAGCAACATCGCGTGGTTCTTGACGCAAAGAAAAGCTTTACTTTTCTTGCGCACAAAATCCAAAGATTTTGTTGCGCTCAGCATGACACTAATCCAGCGGTTCTTGATCACACAGCATCCATTTTGACCACTAATCAGAGATTAGTGGAATGCTATTGTTTCAAAAGTTTAATCTTAGTCACATATAAATATAGATAAAAATTGTATAATGCCAACTGTAGAGATATGCTGCGATCAGCTTGTGTAGTAAAAGCTCTCTTCCATACATAATAATATCCTAAATAAAGGAAAAACCAAATAAAGGCTTTAAAAAAATACCAAATGAATATTTTTCTGGTTATTTTTTTCTTAGCTAACTGCTCTGCATGAATATGCACTATTCTTAATGTTCTTGTAAAGAAGATATGCAAAGTATTTCTCTCTCCTTGCTGCAAATGAATCATCCTATAATCAGTATTCACAGTTCTGCCTCTAACATGCAATGTCTCATTAGGCAGTCCTCTGAAATCATTTATGGCATTCTTTCTAAAAAGAACACGCTTACTGACTTTTGAAAAAAAGCCTTTACTAAGATTCTTATTTTTGTATTTAACTGGCCATATAAAAGAATATGCATCAACATCATCTGCTTCTATCAGTTTTCTGATATTTTTTTTAATATCATCACCCAGACGCTCATCTTGATCAATCCAAAGAATCCAGTCACCTGTAGCCTTCTTGAAAGAAAAAGGCCTATGAGGCTCTGCCTCTCCGATATATGGCCTGATAAATATCTTTTTTGTATATTGCTTGCATATTTCAATGGTCTTGTCTTTGCATGGACCATCATGCACTACAATTATTTCATCCGCAACATCCTTAATGCTCTCAAGACACTCTCTGATATTACCCTCACCATTCCATGCGACAATGCACGCAGACAATCTCATAAGTCGTGTAGATATCCACTTATATTTATTACTTTTGAAAATCTTCCATATGTATTAACTTATTAATTAACATTCCCGACAGTATATTTAGTAAAACTTATAAATGAATCTATAAACATAAGTTTTTATCGGGGTGGTATTTTAATGGATCATGATAAGAACAAACCTGATGATAAGGAAGCTCAAGAAGATGATATATCTATTGATTTCTCAAAAATAAAAGGTTTTTTCTCAGGCAAAGACAGTAAGCATGTCAAAGAACATAATAAGAATAATAAGGAAACTAAAAACTTAGATGTTGAAGAAGATAAAGAAAAAAAGTCCAATCTACAAGATAAAGTACATGATAAATCCCTAAATGATAAAGACTCTGAAGAGGATGTTGAGATAGATTTTTCTAAAATAAAAAATTTCTTCTCTGGAAAAGATAAAAAGCCAAGAGAACACACTGCTGAGCATCATGAGAAACATCATGATTCTGCAGAAGGAGATGAAGAAAATATTGATTTTGATTTCTCTAATGCCAGGAAATTTTTCAGCAATGATAAGCGCAACAAGATCCTATTAACAACATTGTTAATACTTATACCTGTTATATTGACTATTTTTATCAGGCTTCAGCCACAATACCTGCCAGCTACAGATGCCTGGGCTGAAAACTCAATGGAAAATTATTATAAGAATTCCATAGCACAACAGGTAGACACGCAATATCCTAACTTGCCAAGCCAGCAAAGACAAGCCTTGGTGAATGATCAATTTAGCCAATTTAAGAAAGCAAATCAAAACGACCTTAAAAACCAGATTAAACAAACCTCAGAATATTTCAAGACAGGTTTCAGATATGAGGAAAACAATAAGCAGTACACATTCCTTGGAGATCTTGATTCTTATTATTACTTAAGACAAGCAACCAATTTGAACAATAAAGGCACTATATGCGATGAGATAAGAGAGGGCAAATGCATAGATAATCACATGGTGGCTCCGCTTGGCTTGAATGTTGAGACAGTCATGCATCCCTATGGCATTGTTTATCTATATAAATTCCTTCACTTTTTCAGTCCATCTGTTAATCTTATGCAAGCCCAATTCTATCTGCCAACTCTTTTGGCAGTGATTGCTGCTATTGCAGCATTTTTTATCGGTAGAAGGCTCATGAATGATGTGGCAGGATTCTTTGCAGCCATGTTCCTTGCATTAAGTCCATTGTTCATCACCAGAACTTTAGGTTCAGATACTGATATCTGGAATATTATGTTTCCACTGATTATCTTATGGATATTCTTAGAGGCATATGAATCTAGAAACCTCATGAAAAAAATAGTGCTTGGCGGAGTTGCAGGATTGTTTATCGGATTATTCAGTTTTGCATGGAGCGGCTGGTGGTATATATTCCTGTTCATCTTGGTTGCAGTTGCCGCATATTTAGTTTTTGAAGTCATCAAGAATTATCTCATGCACAAGCATATAAGCAAGACAATAACTAAAGAATTGTTGCATAATGGATTGATATTCTTGCTGCTGATAGTATCATCTGGAATCTTTGTATCATTATTTACCTCTTTCCAGAATTTTAGCGGAGCAATTACTGCACCATTACATGCAGCCTCTACTCTAAAGATTGCAACACATTCTAATCTTTGGCCTAATGTTTATACTACTGTAGCTGAACTTAATGAGGCAGATATTGGCTCTATTGTAGGCCAATTGTCTTTCGGTACACCCATAATATTCGCTCTGGCATTATTAGGAATAATTTTTACAATGATCAAGAAAAAGCCAGACTTCAAGGAATACATACTTATAGGAATTTCTGCAATGGTATATTTCTATCTTATCTCTTCTGGCGGATTAAGCATTAGCAAATTCACTTATATGCTTATCTTGGCTCTTCCAGTTACAGCAGCAGTGATAATGCTACTCAGAGAAAAAGAATCAGCTGTTGATGTAAAGCCTGCATTTTTATTGACTATCTGGTTTTTAGGAATGATATTTGCAAGCACTAAAGGAGTGAGGTTCATATTATTGCTCATACCAGCATTCTCTATTGCACTTGGAGTAACAATCGGATACATCTATCAATATTTTACAAGATGGTTGATGGAGGATTTCAAGATAAGAGGATTATTGGCAAAAGTCAGTATTTTTGTGATATTATGTCTAATACTTATAAGTCCTATTAAGATAGGCATTGATTCAGGCAAGAGTTTTGTCCCATCAATAACCAAAGGATGGTATGATTCGTTAATAAAAATTAGGGATGAATCAAAGCCTGATGCAATAATCAATTCATGGTGGGATTTTGGTCATTGGTTTAAATATTATGCAGACAGAAGAGTGACTGCAGACGGAGCATCTCAAAATACTCCTCAGGCACATTGGCTTGGGAGAATACTTCAAACAAATAATGAGAAAGAGGCAATAGCAATTCTAAGAATGCTTGATTGCGGGGCTAACACGTTTTTTGAAAAGATCAATGAGAAATATATGGATACAGAAGTGAGTCAGAATGTGGTGAAACAGGCAATAATGATGGACAAAGCAGAGACTATCGATTATTTGGCCAGTTTAGGATTCGATAATGCAGAGGAATTAGTACAGTATAGCCATTGCGATCCTCCTGAGAATTACTTCATTACTTCTGAGGATATGGTCGGAAAAGCAGGAGTCTGGGCACATTTTGGATTATGGGATTTTGACAAGGCATTTATCATCAGCAATGCCAAACCAAAACCCTTGCTGGAAGCAATAACAATACTAAAAGAAAGGTTTAATTATTCTGATGAAGAAGCTACAAGGATTTATTATGATGTCCAGTCATTGTCAACAGACAGGCAGATGAATGATTACATATCACCATGGCCTGGATATGCAATGAGCACCGCAATAGGTTGTCCTAATAAAGAAGAGATTGTGCAATGCAGCTATAATATGGGTTTAAGCAATAATGGCCAGACAACAGTTGTCTTGGAAAGAGCTCTTATCAATATCAGCAGTCCAGAAAACTCTCAAATTGTTCTAGGATTTTATGATCAATCTGGCAATAGGCTGCAGGAATCTTTAGGAGCAATGAATGAATTAGTGATAATGGACAATACCACAAAGAAATATAAATCAACTAATGCAACTATTGGCTTAAGTGCATTGTTAGCTTCATATAAGCAGGGCAATGAAACAATCTATAGATCATTGATTGCAGATCCATTGCTTATTGATTCCATGTTCACCAGATTGTTCTATCTAGATGGCAAGAACATCAAGCATTTTGAGAAATTTTCGGACATGACAGACATTACAGGCACAAGGATTATTGTTTGGAAAGTAAAATGGTAGATCATGCAGATCAAAACAAGAACATAGTCTTTCTCAATCCTCCTGGAAAAAATCTTTATCTTAGGGATTATTATTGTAGCAAGATTTCTAAGTCCAACTATCTCAATCAACCAGTGGACTTTATGATATTGAGCGGTATTGTATCTGAAAGATATAATATTAGGATTATCGATGCAATGGTTGAGAATCTTGATGATATGGAATGCATAAAAAGAATTAAAGAATTCAATCCTTTTGCCATAGTATTTCTGGCCGGAGCAGTCTCATATACTGAAGATTTTATTTTTCTGAAGAAACTAAAGAAACAGACTGATGCATTGCTCATCGGATCAGGAGATATTTTCATTGAGATCGGACAAAGGATTCTCAAACAACATCCATATGTGGATGCATGTATCCTGGATTTCACCACAAGAGATATACTGGATTATTTATCAGACCATGATGCAAATAACATGATATATCGCAAGAATAACAATATAATTATTGGTAAACGGACAATACAAAAATTTGAGATCCCTACACCCCGGCATGAACTGTTTAACAACAAGAGATATACATTTCCTTTCATGATGCATGAACCATTTGCGACTGCACTGATATCTTATGGCTGTCCTTTTAGATGTGATTTTTGCATTATGGGAACCTTAGGCTATAAGTTAAGGCCATTGGATACTGTCATCAAAGAGCTGAAATATATAAAAAGCCTTGGCATACAAGAAGTCTATTTCAGTGACCAAACATTTGGCATAAATAAAAAAGAGACTGAGAAATTATTAAAAAAAATGATCCCGCTCAAGATCTCTTGGTCATTTTTTTGGAGAGTTGATCTTGCTAATGATCATTCTGTAAAACTCATGAAAAAAGCAGGATGCCACACAATCATGTTTGGTGTGGAAAGCGGCAACCAAAAGATTTTGGATGATAACCATAAGGGCATTACAAAAGAACAGATCAAGACTGCTTTTGAACTATGCAGAAAATATAAGATCAGGACAGTAGGAACATTTATTTTAGGATTGCCCGGAGATACTGAAGAAACTATAAATGAAACCATTGACTTTGCTATCCAGATAAGAAGTGATTTTGCATCTTTCAATACTCCAGTTCCACGTATGGGCACAAGGCTAAGACAGACAGCATTAGCAAAAGGATTAGTCAAAGATAAAGATTATGATATGGACCAATCAGGAAACTTTGTCATCATGGGCAATGAAAACCTTTCTGCCAAGGAGATAAAAATTTTAAGAGACAAAGCGATAAAAAGATTCTATCTGCGGCCTTCATATATTTTCCATAGGCTGATAGGCATGAATTCTTTTGCAGATCTCAAATGCCATATAAGGAACGCTATTGGATTGTTGAAATAAATATTTCGTAAACATTATTGTTATAAAATAAATTATTATTTTGAAATATACATTTTTTCTAGAATTTCCTCAAAAGAACCAGCTTACAACTTTTAGTATTCCCTGCTTCCATGGAACTCTATGAGAGACTCCTGTCTGATTCTTGAAATCATCCAGATGAGCAAGATACCATTCATAGTTCCTTATCAATGCCTGCTTATTGGAATATTTTGGCTTGAACTTCAATTGTTTCTGTGCCTTTTCTATTGATACAAATGAATCCTCTGGAGCTGTTTCATAGACCCATTTGTATAATGGCGATAGTCTAAGGAATTCAAGGACTCTTAATAAAAATATTAATGGAGCTGCAGGGATGCATATGACTTTTTTTCCTGATCCCTTATGTTTCAGCACTGCTCCAAAGTCTTCTGCCATTGTCGTGAATAGCCTCGCGCCGATATTGAATGTGTCATTAACCTTTTTCTCATTTGCTACAATGCAAGTATGTATGACTTCGCATAGATCCTCAACATCCAATAATTGATAACGATTTTTTCCTGTCCCGATTATTGGAATATTTTTTCCTCTATGCACCCAATCATAATATATTGCAAAAACTCCTAGTCTTTCAGGGCCGACAAATGATTTCGGCCTTAAAATAGGGACTATCATTCCTTTATTCCTGAATTCCAGGCAGACTTCTTCTGCAAGTATTTTTGCTTGCCCATAATTGCCAACACCTTCAAGCCTATCATTTTCTTTCAATGGATGATGATCTGGAATGCCATAGACTGCTGTTGATGAAATATGCACAGCTCTCCTGACTTTATGTTTTTCAGCAACCTCTAAAACAATTCTTGTTCCATCTACATCTGTTGTGAATATCTCTTCTTTAGAGTATAGAGGGAGAGCAGCAGCGCAATGCACTACATAACTGCATCCTTTCATTATTTTCTCAACACTCTTTACATGCCTTATATCACCTTGCAGAAAGGTTATCTTGTCTTTCATATCAGGATAATCAAACTTCACAAGATCAATAACAGCAATATCATATCCCTTATTATAGAGATGCCTTACAAGATTAATTCCGAGAAATCCAGAACCTCCTGTAATGAGCACTTTTTGTTTTGCCATGTGTTTCACTGATCTACGAATAGAGCTTGTATTTTTAAAAGTTTTGGTTATGTAAAGCATAATTAAACAAAATCCATAAAATCGATAATATTTATATAGGAGTATTTTTATCTCTCATTATGCATAAGTCAAAGATAGTGATTACTGGCGTTGCAGGATTAGTTGGGATGAATCTATTGACAATTATAGATCAGGATAGGTATGAGATAATTGCAATAGATAGGAATGAGAATAATATCAAGCTTGCAAGAAAGATATTCCCTAAAGTCGAGTTTTTTATTGCTGATCTTTCATTGCCTGGAAATTGGGAATTGCACTTTAAGGGCGCAGATACTGTTATTCAATTGCAATCCCAAATAGCATCAAGATATGCTGATCAATATATCAAGAACAATATTGATTCTGTAAATAATGTGATTGATGCTTGCAAGAAATATTATATTAAGCATCTTATCCATGCAAGTTCCTCTCAAGCAATTTCAATAGCCAAAGATAATTATACTTATACAAAAAGAGCTGGTGAGAATGCGGTGCATTATTCATCAATGCCTCACACTATATTCAGGCCTACATTGATGTATGGCTGCTTTGACATCAAGCATTTAGGATACATCACTTATATAATGGAAAGATTCTTTTTATTTCCTGTTCCAGGGCATGGAAAGTACATAAGACAGCCATTGTATGTGAATGATTTCTGCAAGATTATTGTGAAAACAATTGAAAGAGCTCCTGATAATAATATACATAACATCATTGGAAAAGAGAAGATATATTTTATTGACATCATAAAGACAATAGCAAAAGAGAAAGGATTGGGGAGGATATTCATAAAAATTCCTATACCAATATTTTTATGGTTATTGAGAATGCATAGCTTCATTTTCAGAAAGCAAGTCTTTGTTCCAGATCAATTGCAAGCAATGACAATAGGCGATATATTCAAGCTTGATGATTGGGAGAAAAAGTTTGGAGTTAAATACACTAAATTAAGTGATGCATTAAAGGAGATTTATAATTCAGAATACTATAGATATAGGAAAGAGATGATACAGATAAGTTAACCAATAATAATAAAGACTAAAATGAAAAAGCTATTTATACTCGGAGGGGGCCTATCAGGGTTGGTTGCTGCTGATAAGCTCAAGAAGGATTTTGATATGACTATTTTAGAGCATGCGCCTTTTCTTGGTGGCTTGGCATCAAGCTTTAAGCTTAATGGAGAGGAAATTCCGAGATTCAATCATCACATAGTTAGGTCGAATAAAACAACCTTAAGATATCTTAAGAAATATCATCTTCTTGGAAATAATAGATGGCTAAGGATAAAGATGGCTTTTGGTTATGATACTAAGCTCTATAATATCAATTCTCCTATAGGCTTGCTGAAATTCAAGCATTTGTCTTTATGGGGAAAATTTAGGCTAGGGCTTTTTGGATTATATGCAATATTCCTTTTGAATCCTGACAGGATCTCAGATGAAAAGGATCTTGATGAATGGATGAATAAGTATGCAGGAAAAGAAGTCAAGGAAAAGATCTGGAAGCAATTATATGGAAGAAATAAATTCAATATCAGTTTGAAGAATATTTCTGCAAAACAGTTTGCACACAGGCTTTATGAAAAAGAGGGCTATGATCTTTTTACATATCCAGAAAAGGGGCTTCAGGGAATGATAGATGGTTTAGAGGGGGATATAAGGAAAAAGGTCAGAGTATTGAAAAGCACCAAAATCACAGGCGTGGATTTCAAGGATAATACGATCACATTCAATTCCAATGGAAATATCCATACTGAAAAATTTGACCTGATATTGAACACAATCCCTATTCCTGAATTATTGAAGATCAGCAAAGGATTGCCTTCTGATTATTCAGAAAAGCTATCAAGATTAAGATATGTTCCTGTTGTTGGATTGGCATTTGGTACAAAGGATTTCTTGAACAAGAAGATGTATTGGATAAATCTTTTTCATGAAAGAGTCCATGTTGTTTATCAGCATTCATTGATAATTGATAAGTATAAGGATAAGGTTACTTGGTGCGTGAGGTATGGCGGAAGTGAAGAAGATTTAGGCAAGAGCGATGAAGAGATCAAAAGCTTATATATTGGCACACTCAAAAAGTATTTCCCAGATATGGACCTTAAATGGTGTCTTGTATTCAGGGAAAGATATGCAGAGCCAATATATGACAAGGATTATCAATCCTATTGTCCGAAATATACCAGTCCATTAAAAAGCTTGTATCATGCAGGCATACAAGTAACATTTCCAAAGATCAGAAACATGAATGTTGCACTGGATTCTGGAGAGATAGTTGCTGAAATCATCAAAAAACAAGAAAATTTGAGAGGTTCAAATAAATGAAGCTGTTATTCCATACTCATACATATTATTCTAAAGATTGTCTTATTGGCATTGAACAATTCAGGAAAAAATGCATGCAGATTGATGTCATTCCGATAATAACTGATCATAACACAATCAAAGGCGCTCTTGAATACAGAAAGAAATATGGATCAAGATCCTGTATTGTTGGCGAGGAAATCATGACCCGGCAGGGAGAGATTATTGCTCTTTATCTAAACAAAGAGGTCAAGCCCTATCTTGATATTAATGAAACATTAAATCTTTGCAAAAAGCAAAATGCAGTAATCATTGTCCCTCATCCTTTTGACAGATTAAGGACTTCAAAACTTGATTATGACATATTAAAAAAACTCAAGCATAGGATGGATTTTATTGAGATACATAATTCCAGGACAATGTATGATGTGGATAATAAAAGATCAGAACACTTTGCAAAAAAGAACAATAAATTGACAATTATTGGAGCAGACGCACACTGGCTTATGGAGTTCAAGAACAGCATTATTGAATGCAAGGATTTTGACATTACAAAGAGACATCAGTTCCTTGAAGCATTCAGATCAGGGAAAGTTTTATATACTAATAAAAAAAGCTCAATAATAGTGCATGCACTGACTAAAATAGTCAAAATATTTAAACTGAATAAGCTCATCTCAAAAAAATAATATAAAAAATAATAAAAGATGAAAATGAGACTAATACAATACCTTAAGCTTGCAAGAATACCTCAATGGTACAAGAATCTTGTTATCTTTCTGCCGATATTTTTTACAGGAAATATGTTCAATATGGCAATTATTGAGATGACATTACTAGGTTTCCTGAGCCTTTCATTTATTTCATCTGCAAATTATATAATCAATGACATTGTTGACATTAAAAAAGACAAGGTCCATCCTGAAAAAAGCAAAAGGCCTTTAGCAGCAGGAAAAGTCAGAATATTTGAAGCAATAATATTGGCATTGATTTTCATTGCAGCATCAGTATTTATCGGAATCAGCCTAGGCATTTACTTTCTGATATTCATTATTGCATTATTCTTACTCACATTTGCCTATTCCTTATTCCTGAAAAACGAGCCGATCATCGATATATTGGTCATATCTATCAATTTTGTCCTGCGTGCAATTTCAGGAGTATTCATTATCAAGGTATTCATATCCCCATGGCTGATCATCTGCCCGTTCTTCCTTGCATTGTTCCTGGTTGTCGGAAAAAGAGATGCGGATCTTAAGATGCTTAAGGAAAATGCAACAAAGCATAAGTATGTATTAAAATATTATGACCAACAGACAACTAATGGATTAATGATAATATCCACAACATGCCTGCTGATGGCATATTCATTGTTTGCATTCCAGAAAACTTATTTGTTGCTTCTGACATTGCCATTTGCAATATATTTCATATTCAGATACTATAATCTGGCTGTTTCTGGATCTGAGATAGCAAGGCATCCTGAACTTTCATACAAGGATTGGAAATTGATGCTAAGCATGTTTTTATGGATCGCATTAATAGTCGTCATATTTTATGTTTTGAAGTACCAATTTTGAGGATTAATGATAAGACATCATATCAATAAAAATTTAGCAAGAATCCGGGCAATGAATAATATACGGCCTATTACATTAGTCACATTATGCACAGTATTCACTTCTGCAGGCCAGATATTGTTCAAGATAGCATCAGGGAACCTCAATAGCTTCCATCAGATAATCATAAATATCCCGTTATGGATCGGGTTCATTTGTTACGGACTCGGCTCTTTGTTGATGATTTTGGCATTGAAATACGGTGATTTAAGCCTTGTGTATCCATTTATTGCATTATCATTTGTATGGGTCAATATTCTATCAATAATATTTTTTAGTGAGCATGTTAAGATACTGAACTGGCTTGGCATAACAGCAATAATTATTGGAGTCTCATTGATCGGCTACGGAAGCTCAAGATTAAAAAAAAACATACTATAGAAAATTAAAATGGCATCACTGGCATTAACAATAATATTCATGATAATAGCCACATTAATAGGAAGCTTTGGCTCTCTGTTCCTGAAAAAAGGTTCTGCTCAATTTCATCTGCATTTCTATAAGGGATTACTGGGAATCTTTTTTGATTTCCTAAAGAATTATTATGTGATATTAGGTGTAATACTTTATCTTGTCAGCTCTGTATTCTTCCTGTATTTATTGAGGACAGAAGAGCTCTCAATGCTCTATCCTATGACCTCATTGGGCTATGTGTTTGTTACGATATTATCATATTACATATTGAAGGAAAAGATCAATGTGTTCAAGACTCTGGGAATAGTCAGCATAATATTCGGGGTTGTGTTGGTTACGTTATGATTATATTAATTCTATTTCTTCTTCTTAATCGCTATCTCCCTCACTAGCCTTGTTATCTCTTTGCTCTGCTTGTCTAAGTTGACATATGCCCTGAATACAAGATAGAACAGCACTATTATTCCTATATATACAGCAAAATCTGTTGGCCTTGCTATTCCAAATATCTTGCTTATCCATTCTAGAATCCCTGGAAGTGATGCGAATATTATTACCCCGATCCATATTACACTCCAGAAAGCAAATTCTCCAACACCTATCTCTTTATCCTTGATTCTTAATCCTGCCCTGCTCCAGGCAAATACTGCAAATAAAATCAATATTATCTGAATTATAGTTATCATCTTAGCACCTCATAATTTTTCATTCCAATATTTTTCTTATAAATGTTCTGGCAAGCACTCTTATTCCCTGAATAAAACTTCCATGCCCATGCTTTAATGTCTCCTCAGTATATCTTATTATTACTGGTATCTCTTTATATTTTATCCTTTTTTTATGAATCTCTTCAATGATCTGTGATGCATGCTCCATCCTGTCTGATGTAATTTTTATTTTTTGCGCTGCATCTCTTGAAAAAGCTCTAAAGCCATTATGTGCATCAGTCATCCTAATGCCGAATGTAATGAATATCATCAATACTGCAATCTTTAATGTTAATTTCCTGAAAAATGGCATTTTGGTCTTTCTTAAGAATCTTGAGCCAAGTGTTGCATCACATTCATTATTTATGATTGGCTTGATCATTTCTGGAATGTCCTCAACTCTATGCTGGCCATCCGCATCGAATGTTATTATTATATCAGCACCTTGCTTCAATGCATAATCAATGCCTGTCTGCAATGATGCTCCCTGGCCTCTGTTTATAATGTGTCTTAATGCATGCACTTTCTGCTTTTTTATTTCAGAATAAGTATTGTCTTTTGAGCCGTCATCCACAACAACTATATTATTGTAATTATGACTTCTTAAATCCTTTATTACTTTTGATATTGATTTTCCTTCATTGAATGCTGCTATGACAATAAATAGTTTCATTGGACTTTAAGTATTTTGCATATTTTATTAATTTAATGAAAATCAAATCCTGAATAGTAAATAAATCGAAACCTTTTTATATAAAAGCACATTTTACCACTATGAAATTAATATCGTATTAGGGGGTTTAAAATGAATTTGGCTTCTAGCTTCATAAAAGCAGTAACAATCGAGGAGATCATAAGATTTGCACTTAGCCAGGGATCTTATGCTCAAGTGCCTTATCCTGTAAATGAGGTCATAGATAAATTAAGAAGTGAGCTAATTAAAAATATGCTAATAGACTATAAATCAGAAAGCAATAAACCAAAAGATAAACATAAAATTACGGCAGTTGCTGATTCTATTAACACCTCAACAAAATCTCCAGAACTAATCAATGTTGTTGATCCATTAAGCCAAGGATTCAAAGGACTTGTCGAAGATCCTGTCAAGAGATATTGCCAGGAAAGGATTGAGGTTCATCCAGATTCTTTGATGTTAAGCAAGTATAGATTACAGTCTCTTGATAAGACAGTCAGGGATTTCATGATGGAGAATCCTAACACGCCAATAATTCCGGGACATACACTTGCAACGCAGCCAGAAATACACGTATATCAAGGATATAACTTTCCATTTAATTTTACCTCAAAAAATGTCAGAGACTACAAAGTGTTGCCTGCAGACGATTTTATTAAACTCATATCAAAAAACCCTAATAACAATACAGCAGATAAAAGATTAATTGATCAGTTAAAAAAATCTACTTATCAAAGAGCAACCCTCGATGATCTTGAAATATTACAGGCAGTTCAATATGCATTGAAGAATGATGGAACGTTAAAGAAATATGAAGTAGAATATATCTCAAAATTGATGAGAAACAAAAAGATAGATAGATTGCTAATAGGAGTTTTTGCATATCATGAAGGAAAAGAAGACTTTAAAGGCAGAGATGTGAAAGGAGAGATAGTCCCTTACGCTGTTCTTTTGAATTCTTATGCAAAGATAGAATATGTATTCAAAAAGAGTGATGAAGCTGATACAACACATAAAAAACCTGATAAAAGAATTATAGCGCGAAATAAGCAGCGTGATAGAAAACAAGAATTTACAGAATATCCGATTGAAGTTTTTGGATATGCAGGAGCAGGAGCATTGTTTGATCAGGACAATGAAGTAATCAGTCCTCAGCTCTCATTAGGATTAGGTCTTGGAAGGAAAAATCCATTTATTCAATTCGAATTAAATGGAGGATACAGGGGATGGAACAAGGATAAGACAGGTTATAATCTAGAGGATACAGTATTTACAGGGCCTTATGGCAAGACAACTATTCATAGTAGCATAGGAGATGTTAGTACTGAAAGCAAGATGTGGAACATTGGAGGATCAGTGTTAGTAGGCGAAGATTTTAAATGTGGATTAGGATCTGATTATTATAATGTAACTCACATTACATCATCAAAAATGAAGCAAATCTTTGATGAGGTATTAAGAGATCATAACGGAAATATTGTAAGAGATAGACAGGGCGTTTCATTGCCAGATACAGAATTACCAAACACAAAAATTAATAAGGATTATCTTAAAGGCGGGCCAAGAGTTAATTATAGTATTGGAAGATTCCAATTAGGGGCAAAATCTGATTATGGAAAAGGCTTTAAGCCAAGTTACTTATTTTTCGGTTCAGTGAGGTTTTAAGATGAAAAAAAATATAATAATTATACTGGCACTACTTATCCTTAATATAGGATTTGCATCTGCTGCATTAGGATGGGGATCATGGATTTCTAATCATGATATTCAATTAACCATTAATAATGGCCAATCAGCAGAATTTGAATACACAATACAGGCAGTATCTAACTATCGGGGAGTGCAGGGAGTGTATTCTATAAGTCTATATGAAGAAGGAAATGATGATCCTATTAAGACATATTTTAATAGTCAACAAACATTAAATAATGGCGCGGGAGGATATATTGATGTTCTGCCAGAGCATTATGAAAATCAACCAGGAAATTATATTCTGAAAATCATTTCTAATGATTATTTTGGTTATGATGTTTTTGTCATGAAACTGAATATTAATCCTGTCCAGAATCCGTTGACTGTTTCATGTAATGCAGATCATTTGTCAGGACCAGTCCCATTCACAACAGCATTCACAGCAACAGCAGCAGGAGGAAGCGGTGTTTATGATTTGTATGGATGGGATTTCAAAGACGGGACAACTAATGTAACAACAACTAATTATGTCCAACACACATATGAAACAGCAAACAATTATATTCCAACAATTACTGTAAAAGATAGCATGGGACATGCTGCAAGTGCTGAATGTCCACGTATAGAGGTTAAACCAAAAATAAATGACTTGATTGCAACATGCTCAGCAATCCCAACTTCAGGGACAGCTCCTTTAAATGTATATTTCACAGCCACAGCATTAGGAGGATCAGGAGCATATGCTTATGAATGGGATTTTGATGATGGCATAGAAAAAACAGCTGTGAATAATGCAAATCATGTTTATTCAGATCCAGGAACCTATAATCCTGTATTGACTGTATCAGATTCAGATAATAGTGTAGTGACTGCAAATTGTCCTGAGATAACTGCTATGAATCAGACTAAAGGATTATATGTAAAGTACATAAACTGTTTTGATACTGTTGTTGTGCATAATAATCAATCCTGCCAGGTGTTTGTTGAATCAAACAATAATCCTGTTGGAGACGCAACAATAAAGATGCATTTCTCAGATGGAAGCTTTTTCGGAGAATGCCAGACTGATAGGCTGAGTGGAGGCTGTATTGTAAATAGGCAGATGAATACAATAGGAAGATATACTGTTTATGCAACAGCGAGCAAGCCTGGATATATTAGTGATGAAGATACGTGGCCTAGAAAGACATTTGATGTCTATGGACACAGATATGATATAATCAATCTAGCTACATACAATGATTGGCTTTTCCATAATAAGGATGATGTATTTTATAGAGGAGAAGCATTATATGTAAGGTTCCAAATATATGATACATTCACGCATAGCTTTGTGACAGAAGATGTTGTTACAGCATCATCATTATTATCACCACCTGGAGGAAGAGCAGACTTAGCAAAGATGAACTTCTTTGATAATTGGTATAGTTATAGGCTTGATCAGATTCCTTTGACTCATGAATTCCTAGGTAACAGCAATGTGTTTGCATTTGCATTCAATCTCTCTGACCAGACAGGAGGCCAGGCTCAGACTGACCTGACAATATTAAACAATATTCCAAAAATATCCCCAATACCTGACATCAATATCAAGGTAGATGAGATATACAAGATTAACTTAAAGAATTATGCATATGACCTAGAAGACAAATACAACATTAGATGGACATTAAGCTATAACAGCGAATATTTTGATGCAGAAATGAACAATACTGAATTGGCAATCAAAGGATTAATAGAAGGTAAGGGCATTATAACATTGCATGCATATGATCGTGACAATGATTATGCATCAAGGATTGTCAATGTCAATGTCTCAACAGGACATTTGCCAGGATTAAATGTTCAGTGCAGTGCTGATCCTATTTCAGGAACAGCTCCTTTGAATGTTGATTTTGATGCAAGCATTTCTGGTGGCAATGGACCTTATTCTGTATTATGGGATTTTGATGATGATAGTTCTGCAGGAAGTCCTGCATATGACTCGACTCAAATAAATCATCTATATCAAAATCCCGGTACATACCATCCTAAAGTAACTGTCCAAGATAATGATAATAATATTGCAACAGCAGATTGTCCTGAAATCAGTGTAAAGAAAAATGAAACCCCAATATTTGGCATATGCTTAGCCAGGCCAACAAGCGGATATGTGCCTTTAACCACAAGATTTGTTGTCATTGCATTTGGATCATATTCATATGACTGGGATTTTGATGATGGAAGTTCATCAAATGAGAAAAATCCTCAGCATACATACACTAGTACAGGAGTTTTCAGGCCAAAAGTTGTGCTGACTAACAGTGCTGGATATTCAGGAACAATAAATTGCCCTAATATATTGGTGCTTGACCAATCATATAACCAATCATTGATAGCATATCCAAATGGCCCATACAAAGGATTCATGAATGAGCAATTGATGTTTGATGGTTCAGGATCAACAGGAGGCATAATAAAATATGTATGGGATTTTGGTGATGGAAATGTTGTTGAGACAGCAAGTCCTTACATTAATTATACTTATGTCAATAAGATCGGTGTTTTTGATGTCAAATTGACTGTTTATGATGGTTTCAAATCTGCATCTGCAATGACTACAGCAACAATCATTGAAAGGACAAATTTCTTGCCTGATGAAGATGATAGCATAAGCAATGAATTATATTTCGAGAGGATCAATTATTATGGGAATGATGGAATATATGAGCATGCAAAGAGCAATGATGACGTTACATTTGATATAAGATTGCATAATCATGGAAGCTATAAACTTGAGGATGCAAGGATAATTATTGAGATCCCAGAGCTTGGCATTAAGCAGAAATCGGCTGCATTTGGCTTGAATGCCGGTGCACAGAGATTAGAATCAATGATTGCTGAATTCTACAATGTCCCAAAAGGCATGTATTATGTGAAGATCATTGTACAAGATGATAATGTGAAGCATGTAAAGTACAGGGAGATATATGTTGATAGTTCAACTAAATGTAATAGTTGTTAAAAATGAAGATTTCAGAAAATTTGAATTATAGTAATACATTTGAATTATATAAATCATTGAATGAGCATAATAAAAAAAATCCTGAAAACACAAAACATCTTGCTCATCCCATTGAAATAATCACTGATAGCACTGCCAGGCATCTGAAGAAAGGTATTTATTCAGCAGGTGATCTTGCAGTCTATTATCAGAAAAAGGATACATTTTTTCTGGCAGTGATTAATTATGAAGATGTTAATCTTGAATTGGATAATATAACTAATAAGATTAAATTCAATGATTTATACTTTATGGAGGAGAGTGAAAATTTAACTGGAATATGGGAAAATTCTAGTTATATCATTAATTTATCAGATATAATTAAAAAAAACCATGGTGAAGATATTGATAGTTTTTATATTGACTTCAAGACTAGTGATTTGTTATCATTAGCTGCAGGCAAAGCTTCGGAGTTTTCTTTCAGTGATGATGAAATTATTTTAGTTGAAAATAATCTAGGCAAGGGAGAAACACTTGCCTCTAATGCGAAATACATTAAGGAAACAAGGTCTTACGTAAGATTCTTCTTTATGAAGCCTGTAAATATTGAGAGCAAACTTACAGATTCAAAGATTGCATTAATCAAACCTGTGCTATTGACAACACTAGACATGAATTGGAGCATTAATTTTTCTGGAGATAATAACAATCACAATTTCCTAGGATATATGGTGGGGGATGTAAAAAAATGAGCAATCAAACAAAACTTGGTGATATGAATGTTTGAATTATTTAATTACGGGAAATATAATCTTGAGAGTTTTATCAAGATGATTGAACATAATGATCCTCTTCCATGTCCGGTTGCTGAGAATCTTACTGAGGAGATCCAGAAGAATCCAGAATTTTTCTTCATGACTTTATCAAATGATCCGAGATATAATAATTTCATGGGTGTCTTTAACAAATTGATTGGGAATTATTCTTTTGAAGGAATTATCCTATCGCCTTTAGGCTTGTCAGCAATAAAAGGCAATATTGATGATGATGCATCAATATATCATCTTGAAATAATACTATATGATAATCAACTAAAATCTTTGACTGAGAGGAATGATGAATCTTTAGGTAATCAGAGAGTCTTTGGATTTTTGAAAGATAAGTACACTCAACCATGTAGATTAATGCATGGACAGACTGGATTGCGTTTTAATGAAGATATTGGAAACGTCTTAGTCTTGAAGTATGATCATGAAAAAGTAAAGGAAATATTGCTTCAGGAGTGTTTGAAAACAAATAAAGAAGTTTATAAACTATCGAGTAGTTAATCAGCGAAAGATTTATAAATCAATGAAGATTATTTAAGCAAGAATAATAGCTTGGGGGTATAAAATGAAAGGAATAATTTTTGTGTTTATGTTATTGATGCTGACAGCCTATGCTGCTGCAGTGAATATTGATGTTACAGATGTTGAAGTCAATGGCAAGACAATATATGAAGCCGGTGCTGATCACAGCAACAATTACAAGTATGAGAGAGCAGAAAAGCTTGAGATTGATGTTTGCGTAAAGGCTTTGGCTGAAGTGAAGGATGCACAGGTTGAAGCTGACATTTATGGATACAGATATTCTAACAAAGAGCAAGGCAAAGTTTCTGACACTACAGACACATTTGATCTTGATGAGAATGATAATGACTGTTTTGAATTAAACCTTCAGATACCTGACAAGATGGATCAGGATTATTATAAGTTAAGGATAAGGGTTGGAGATAGAGACGGAATAAGTTTTGAAAAAATCTTCCAACTGCATGTTACAGGCATTGACAGGAGCGGTGCTGTACAGATAAAGGATTTCTCAATTGATCCTGAAGAGATTGTCGCTGGAAGAGCATTCACAGCAATGGTCAAGGTAAAGAATCTTGGTGATGATGATCTTGAAGACTTGAAAGTAACTGTTTCTGTCCCTGAATTGAACATCAAGGCTTCTGAATTCATGGATGAGCTTGATGCTGATGAGTCAAAGACATTTGAAGAATTACTTTTAAGAATCCCTGAATGTACAAAAAAAGGCAATTATGATGTTGACATCACAGTTGAATTTGATGAATATGAGGAATCAACTGTCTCAACAACAATAAATGTTGTAGAAGGCACTTGCGGTGGAACATCAACTGTTACTGGAGAGGACAAGACAGTTGTAACTGTCCCAAACAGCCAGGAATTAAGCCAGGGAACATCAATAGTCTATCCAATAATGATAACTAATAATGCAGGAAGCTCTAAGACATACACTTTAAGTGTCTCGGGCGCTTCAAGCTTTGCAACATCAAAGATTGATCCTAGCTCTGTTGTCATTGTTCCAGCAGGCCAATCAAGAACAGTATTCCTATATATTTCAGCTAACCAGAATGCTGAGACTGGCGATAAGTCAATGACATTAACAATTGATTCAGGCACTGAATCAAAACAAATACCGCTTACTGCAAAGATTATCAAAGGGAGTGGTGATTGGTCAAGCATGAGAAAAGGCCTTGAAACAGGATTAATCATATTGGTGATAGTATTGATAATAATTGGCCTAGTGATTGCCTTCAATAAGATGAAGGAGAACAAGCAGGAATCAGAGCCATATTATTAGCTTTAGGTTGACATGAAGGCTTACTTGTATTTTTTAATATTAGTAGTATGTGCATTTTCAGTAATTGCAACAATAGATGTCAATACATATTCTACTACTATTGATTTTTCAGTAAGCCCTGGAATTGAGAACATAAAAGTCTGTTCATGCAATTCCTATAATGATAAGATAACTGTGACAAATACAGGAAGCTTTGGCGCAATATTCTATGTTGAAGGCAATATCCCATTGTCTGAAACTACCTTCTCATTAGAGCCAGGACAGAGCAAAGAATTATGGATATATTTCTATCCTGACTGCGAGATAAAATCAAAAAATATTCAGATTAAGATAAAATCAAATCTTGGTGTTGAAAAGTTCGTCAATAAAAGGATATCATTTGACACATGCCAGAACATTGAATTAAGATTAAAGGCAGATATCAATAGAATAAGTGCCTGTCAACCAGCTAATTATGTATTATTTGTCACAAACATCGGTTCATTTGAAGAGCAGTATGAGTTGAGCAGCAATTATGATGCATACATGACTTACACTGCAAAATATTTTACTCTTCAACCAAACCAGACAGCCCAAGTCAATGCCTCATTATTATTCACTTGTGATATTTATGGCGATAAGGATGTTGTGTTCTCTGCACATTCTGTAAAGAATAAGCTTACAGCAAAGATAAACTCTAAATTAAGCATTGATAGTGATTATGGCTTTGAATTCTTTGTGAATAATGATTTTTCATTAAATAATTCTGTCAGGCAATCGCTTGAAGTGTGCAATAAGGTCTATGAGACGAGGTATCCTGTTGTCTTGGCAAATACAGGTGTGGCAAATAATTTTATTGTAAAGGCTGATCTTCCTGATTTTGCAAGGATAGAAGGCATTGATGACAATGATATGCGAATTCATCTAGAGAAAGGTGAGTCAAAAACGTTTTTTATTGTTGTTGATGCACATGAATTCAGTGATGAAGCTAAAGGTTATGATTTCTCTCTTTCAATAAATTCAGCCATCGGAAATGTGAAGAAGGAGAGATTATTGAGGATCAATCTTAAGCCCTGCTATGATATTAAATTAAATATTATTAAGGATGCTACAGAAAAAGTTCCTGAAATGTTATGTTCAGGATTAAAATATGAGTATGAAATTGAAATCAGCAACAAGGGATTATTCACTGAATATATTAAACTGAATGCTGATGGCAATCCTGATACTGTCTTTCTTGAGAGATACAATATAACATTAAAACCTCAGGAGAGCAAGAAGATAAGATTGCTTGTCCAAGGCCCCGAGACCGATAATTTTTATAATGTTAAGGTTATTGGAGCATTGAAAAATGGCTTAACTTATCAAGATGATATATGGTTCAAGACACACACAAAGAATAATTGTTATGCAATATCTGCAGACGATAAATTCAATGCTAACTATCAGACAAATTATGTCGAACAAACAATAAAATCAACAGGATTATTGGCTGCAACATATACTGTGAAAACAGATTCTGGATTATTAATACCAGGCAAATCAAAGATTAATGTTTCTGCTGCAGAGACCAAATTAAAGCTTTGGCTTAATACCAGTAATTTGCCTCCAGGAACATACAAAGGCGTTGTAACATTTGCAAACAATAAATCAGGAGTAAGCTATGATAAAGAAGTCTTTATCACTTTAAAGGATAAGTCAATATTCACAAAAACTTTCGAATTCCTGTTCTACGGAAATGAATGCAAGCAATTTAGTTTATATCAGTTTGTTGCAATAATATTAATGATAATATTAATTATAATATTCCTAATCACCAGCCCACATTATCCTTACAAGTTACAGAATAGGATAAAACAGAAATGGGGCGTAGCAATGATCTTAACAATCATATTTGTCATCGCTCTCGCATTTGTGATCATATTTGTCGGATTCCCGAAAGCATCAACTCACGTATATAACATAAATACGAGTCTTCAGGATATGAGATTTGAATGGGTTGAGAATGAGAAATACATATTAGATGCAAAACAGTTCTTTGATGACCCGGACAAAAACACATTAAGATATGAGGTTTCTCCTATGAAGAACATTAACGCTGTTGTCAGGGATGGAAACATTTATCTGATTCCTGATTCTGGATGGTTTGGAAAAAGAAATTTCACAATAACAGCATATGATGATTTTGGCGGTGTTATTGAAAGTCCTACCATGTTTGCTGTTGTTATTGAAAAGCCAAAGACTCCTTTGATCAATTATTATAATATATATTGCTGGTGGGTGAATCTTGTATTGCTGCTGTTGATATTGCTCTTGATATTGATGGCATTCATTGTAAAACAGAGAAAAAGATATAAATAAGTGAGTTAATTAGATAGCCATGAGATTGCCCGAATCACTATTGACAATTCTCTTAGCAACTTTCTTATATAATAGTATCCCTGTTGAATCTCGTCCAACTGAAACAAAGGACTATGTGAAAAAAGAGGCTGAAATAGCCCTTCTCCCTAAAACAGCAAACCTTGAATCAAGGATCAAGATATTGTTGTCTCCAGGCCATGGTCCTATGGATGGGGTTGCTCATACAGGAACAAGAGTAGGTTCATTTACAGAGTTTGAGGCGAATTATGAGATCTATTCAAGACTGTTAGGCCTTTTAAGAAAAGATCCGAGATTCGAAGTCACTGGGCTGAAAAATAAATTCTCATACAATGATGAATTTAAGAAAAATTCTAGATTACATTATAGAGATGTAAAAAATCCTGATTCATTGACTAATGTATATCTCTATGCTCCTTTCAAGTTAAAAGATGTTAGACATGAGTATAAGAACAGGCTAGAAGCAACAGCCAAGTATTCAGATAGATTTGATGTTTTCTTGGAGATACATCATGATTTCACATTATCTTATCTTAGGGATTATATCAAGAGTTTAGGAATAAAATTGAATAAGAGAAATTTTTCTAGAATTATGAAATCATATATTGATAAAGAATATCCATATGAAGGCAAAGGATTTCATATAATAATAAACCCTGATACAAGAAATTTTGCCAATAATGTTGAATTAGCAAAATCAATAAGCAGGAATATGCAGACACCTATAAGTGAAAGAATAGCATCATATGAAAAAAAATATGATTATTTGAAAAAGTTCGGCATCTCAGTAAGAAAAAACATCAAAATACTAAAAACAGGCAATAGGAAAACTTTGAAGCAAATCATTGAATCAAATCATTTCAAATCTGTGGATAATCTATCTGATAAAGATAAAGAGTCATATTATAATTTGTCAAGTATTTTAATGTACATAGGAATACTCGAATATTATAAATATAATCCGGTATCAGAATTAAGCTTCCGCAATATATACGAGACACTAACTCCAGAACCGAAACCTCTCGAATCAATCCCTAACAAGATTTATAAATAATTGATTTCTACTCAAGATCAAGGGGACGTAGTATAAACCACTCCCAAAAAAGTGGGTACAGCCTGGCCAGAATAGCCGGCTCCAGATATATGGAGCGATGAGCCATAAGGCAATGACTTCACATAGGCTACACCGGCTGATCCGCGTTCGAATCGCGGCGTCCCCATATTCTTATTTCCCTCTAATAATCATAGATTACTATATCATTGATCGAGAAATATACTTCCCTATAGTGGTGAAATATAGCAAACTTTATAAATTCTTATATATTCGTTAACCCTATGAAATACAAAATTACAGAGAAAAAATTAGAAAATATACTTGATGCCATAAGACCGTTCCAAGATCAAGATATTGAACCAGAATTTATATTGATGAGAGAGCCAGAAACTATTGCAAGTTCAAGTTTCTCAAATTACAGTCTTAATCAGGCACCTGTTGTGGGAAGAGTTGAATTCGATTACAATTATTCCAATTTAGTAAACATTACTGCAGCACTCATTGCAGACTTCAACATGTATGCTTTCGATTCCAATCATAAAACAGCGTTGCTGAAAAACACGACACATGAGGGTACTTTATTAATTGATGGCATCAAAAGATATCTTGATGATTATTTATTTCTCAAAACAATACCTGTAACTGAAAAGGAAGTGGTTTTTCAATTCAAAGATCCTCTTGATGTCCCGAAGATAATAGACACTATTAAAGAAACATTTCCAAATGCCAAATTTGAAACACAAACAAACAAAGGTAATACACGGATTAACTATATTAAAGACAATCAAATTTTCTTTTCATTGAGTGCTTACTCTTTAAATTTTCCATATAATGAATGTATAGGGCAAGGAAACTTCAAGAATGCACTTATTCATAGCACAGAATTTGTGACAAGAATACATCAAGATGTTTTATTTAAGTATGATATCAAAAAGATTGATATGCATGAGTATCAGCCAATATTTAAGATGATGTCCCCGGATAAATTCTCACAACAACTGGGGATACGGTTAGATGCATTATTTGATGAATTGGACAAATTCAAAATATTGGAATCTAAAATGGCAAATGAAACCAAAGCATCAAAATATTCAAAAGCTGAAAAAAGAAGATATGCGCTTAGAAAGAGTTTTTTGCCTCTTCATGTAGACTATATAATTATCAGTCCTGACACTAAAGAATACTTTATACGATTTGGTCCAAATCTTAATCATGAAAAGATTGATGAATTGATAAAGCAACAGAAACTAACATCAGAATCCTATACAGGACAAAAATTAGAGAGTGCGATGACAATAAAAAAAGGTGGCGGCCAAAGAGTTATTCATAGGGCATACAATCCTAAGTCTAGATTAATAAAAGATGACCAAGGGGATAATATAGCGGTCATTCAGGGAAATAACATCATTAAAATACCTGTGAAAAATGTTAGAACATATGACGCTTCAAAAAAATTTGTAAATGCCATATATGACAATTGGTTATTCATTACAAATATGGTTAACACTGCAGAATTAAAATCAGATCTTTCACTAAATGAGAGATCGATAATTAATTCGATGGATTATCTGGTTAAAATTTATAATTTCTTTATTAAGGAAGATATTCAGAAGGGGATATTTGCACAGAGGAGCAAGGAATCAAGTGATGGATTGGTATGGATAATTAGAACTATGGGAGAGTGCACTAAGCACGATATAAAATATAAGACACTTTATGTTCTTAATAGCATGAGCCAAAGGATTGATCCTAAGAATTTTAGAAGATATGGAGAAAGTGAAAGTAAAGCAATAGAGCTGTACTCTAATCTTCAGAAATTGAAGGGCAGATTTGAAGCAGAATGCGGAATCCTAGAATAACAGTACAGATAACTCTCTTCAATGTTTTGTTTCCAGCACAATATTTATATATCAGGTATAAATTCTATACTAAATACACATTATTTGGGGTGGTTTAAGATGAAATCAGAGAAAGAACATTTTTTAGAGGCATGGGATAGTGAATTCCAGACAACACTGAAAGTCCTGAAAGCATATCCTCATGATAGGCAGGATTACAAGCCTAATGAAAAATCAAAGACAGCAAAAGAGCTTGCATGGGTATTTGCAAGTGAGGAAAGCACAGCCTTCCCGGGAGTCATTGCAGGCAATATTGATTGGACATCAATGCCAAAACCTCCGGAAACATTCAAGGAAGTACTTATTGAATATGAAAAAGCCCATAAGGAAACAATGAAAATAGTGCGTGATGCAGATGATGAGCAATTTGAAGGTACAATGAAATTCTTTGTTGCACCAAAAAAACAGGGAGATATACCAAAGATGAGAATCATGTGGATGATGCTCATGGATCAGATACATCATAGAGGACAATTCTCTGTTTATTTGAGGCTTGTAGGAGCTAAAGTCCCATCAATCTATGGGCCGACAGCTGATGAGCCCTGGATGTAAGAATGATAAGCCAGACTTTCATAAACCTGCCTGTAAAGGATCTGGACAGATCAATCAAATTTTTTTCTTCATTAGGATTCAAGTTCAATCAAAAATTCACTGATGAGAATGCAACATGCATGATCATTAATGATAACACTTTTTCTATGTTGCTAACACATAAATTTTTAGAAAAATTCACTAAGAAGACTGTTGCTGATGCCACAAAGACAACTGAAGTATTGATTGCATTATCTCTTGAAAGCAGAGAGCAAGTTGATGAATTTGTCGATACTGCATTGAAAGCAAGGCAGATCTAGTCCCTGTGAATCCATCTTTCTATTATAAGGGAGATTATTCTATTGTTGATGGAAAACTAGAAGGATCAATGACAGAACTAAAAGTTGGTCCAATGAAAGTCCCTGATGATTGGGTTGATAATAATGAAGATTTCATTAACGAATTTGTTGAGGACAGATTAAACAGTGCAGGAATGAAAGTCGAAAGCGCAAAGTTCACTGATGGAAAACTAGACATAAAAGGAACAATACCAGAAGAGATAGATTTTGCGAAGTGAAATAATAAGAAGTTAAATTGGATTATTATGGCTTTATCTTTCCTTGTTCTATTTCGATCAATAGTCGCAATAATCTTTCTCTTAATTTCTTGTTTAATTCTTCAGGTTTCATTTGAATGGTTTAGATTTACCTTGTCTGATCTGCTCTATTCCTTCAATTAGTTCTTGTAATAATTCATTCTCCTCTTCTACTTTATTTCGCATATTCACATTACTCCCTTATTGTTTATATTTTTTACGATTTCCTTAAATAAATGTGTGTTTTGCTTAATGAAATCTATTGTTTTCTTTTGAGTTTTCTTATCACTAACTGTGATGAGTAACACTATAACTTCTTTATCAAACACCATGTAATAAACCCGGAATTTATCAAGTTTAATCTCTCTCAAATATTTATATCCTAAGGGTTTTCCAGCATATGGATTCTCTGATAATTTTAGTATCCTGCGCTTGAAATCATCCTGCTTATTTAAAGGGATTATTTTTGAAAAAACATCGTCAAATAAAGGAATGCTTCTTATCTCATACATAATATTTAATAACATAGAATCCTTAATATGCGTTGCCTCTGAAAAACCGTAAATTCAACGCTTATTACATAAGATATACGATAGAATGATTGATATCCGGAAGGTTTCTGGAAAAGATTTATAAAATACGAGAAGATAATCTATTCTATGGGTGATATCCAGGAGCTTAAGGATAAGGTAGAGAAATTCTGTACAGACAGGGATTGGGATCAATTCCACAGCCCAAAAGATCTAGCTATTGGAGTGATTACTGAATCTTCTGAACTATTACAGCATTTCAGGTTCAAGAATGATGCGGAAATGAAGCAAATACTCAAAGACAAGAGAGCAGAGATCGGAGAGGAATTAGCAGACATAATGTTCTTTATTCTGCGATTTGCTCAGATGTATGACTTTGATCTAAAGTCCGAGATTGAAAAGAAAATAGCCAAGAATGAGCAAAGACTCCCAATTGATAAATCGAAAGGAAAGAATCGGAAGTATGACGAAGATTAATCAGAGAGATTTCAGTATCTCCGAATGTGAATAATTTCTAAGTCGTAGTATTTAAAATCGAAAAGTTTATATATTAGTAGAGCTCTTTAGAGCTCTATGAGGCAAATCAAATTTTCAAATAAGCAAATAGTGTTAATAGATAACGATATTTTAGAACTATTTGAAAAAGAAGTTACTCCTCATGGAACTGGCGGTAAAATACCTTGTTCGAGTAAATATATTGGAAAGAAAGTTTATGTTATTGTTAGAAAATAAGATGAAACATGAACAATTATCTTTAAGCATAGCAATATTAAGACATTTTATAGATGGAAGTTTAGGAACAAGCAGAGAATCTCACGCCGTCACAGGATTCGAATTAAGCGAATCATTGCTAGATGCGGCAGCATATAACACTTATGTAGAAACAGTTGGTAACAAAGCAGATACTTTGTATCTGCGATTAAAGGAAGGAATTACAGAAATGCCAACATACGCATATCTTGATTACATTTCGCGTTTATCAAAGAAATTTAATTGGTTAGAAAAGGAATTTATTCTAGCTTTTGATTACACCGATGAAGATTTTTACGGAGAAGTACAAGGATTTGATATTCACGGATGGACAAAAGATCATGGTGTTACAGGAAAATTTAAATTCTTAACATGCAGTATAGTTTCTGACGATATACCTGAAAGAATACCTTTAATATCAATACCGATACAACTCGGACACTACAAAAGTTATGCAATAAATTATTGCATAACACAAATAAAAAAATATGTTGGAAAAATAAAACTAATACTATTCGATAGAGGATTTTACGATAAAGATTTAATGTACGAACTATCGAATGCAGATTATAAATATCTGATTTTTGTTCCAAAAACTAAAGATAAAAAAGAATTACTTTATCCACTAAAAATAGGCGAAAAAATCGCAATATATAATGAATTCACAATAAACAAAGACAAAACAAAATATGATTGTGAAAATGTATTAATATTTCTAAAAGAAATATACGACAAAAAATCAGAAAAAAATTATGATTGGGTATTTGCAACAAATACTGAAGAATTAGAACTCTCAGAAATAATACAAACATACAAAAAAAGATGGAGAATAGAAACAGGATTTAGAGTACAAGACGAAGCAAAAATAGAATGTAAAAGTACAGATATGAAAATAAGATACTTCATATTTCTATTCGAACAAATATTACAAACACAATGGGTTTGCTTCTACAAAGAAGAAGCAACTTTTAAAAAATTTATAATCGAAATGCACACAACATGCAAAGATTTAGTAGCAAACCCCAATAAAAAATTTAATGGTTAGCGTACAAATCAAAAACCTAAAAAGCTACAACAAAATCTATGCAATACACAAGATTAAAATAGACTACAAAATACGCTTTCTAAAAACATTCGGAGATACTG
>Ga0209212_1000338_pt1 | contig 94149 bp, 83 predicted proteins | sample RifGroC2_FD_183996 | JGI IMG/M metagenome (GOLD analysis project Ga0209212, IMG submission 183996) | Groundwater microbial communities from Rifle, Colorado, USA - Groundwater C2 (SPAdes) (version 2) | ecosystem: Environmental > Aquatic > Deep subsurface > Groundwater | place: Rifle, Colorado...
GAGTTAGTGATCCGACGGTAGCGAGTGGAAGTGCCGTCGCTCAAAGGATAAAAGGTACGCCGGGGATAACAGGCTGATCTTACCCAAGAGTTCATATCGACGGTAAGGTTTGGCACCTCGATGTCGGCTCATCGCATCCTGGGGCTGAAGAAGGTCCCAAGGGTTTGGCTGTTCGCCAATTAAAGCGGTACGTGAGCTGGGTTCAGAACGTCGTGAGACAGTTCGGTCCCTATCCTATGCGGGCGCAGGATACTTGAGAAGGGTCGCTTCTAGTACGAGAGGACCGAAGCGAACGTACCTCTAGTGTACCAATTGTCGCGCCAGCGGCATCGTTGGGTAGCTATGTACGGTTGTGATAAGCGCTGAAAGCATCTAAGCGCGAAGCACGCTTCAAGATGAGGTATCCCTCCTGACGCAAGTCGGGACTAAAGACTCCTCGGAGATGACGAGGTTGATAGGCTGCAGGTACAAGCTTTGTAAAAAGTTTAGCCGAGCAGTACTAATAAGTCGTGAGGCTTAACCATATTTTTTATTATAGGTAATAGTGCTATAGGTCTGCCTACCGGCAGACAGGTTCAGCTCTTTCAGTTTTTCTTTTATTGAAATTATAATTTTGGTGGTTATAACCTGGGTGTTACACCTCTTCCCATTCCGAACAGAGAAGTTAAGCCCCAGAATGCCGATGGTACTGCATGCGCAGGTGTGTGGGAGAGTAGGTAGCTGCCAGATTTATTTTTCCCGCAAATGGCGGGATTCAACCCCGGTCAATCTTTTTGATCGGGGTTTTTTTGTTTTAAATTTCTTTGCTAAAAAATGATTCTTGGAAAAAATAGTGAGAAATATTTCTATATAAATAATAAAGTAACAAAAGATAATTTTCCCTCATCATAATTCGTTTATAATCAGAATTTATGAAGTGATTTGATTCTGCCGATTTGTTAAGTTTGTAACTGATGAATAATCCGATTAAAAAAATTGCCCTCATTTTAATACTTATAATATTACTTCCCACACTCTTCTTTTCTTTATATGAAATAAGCACTTTAAATGAATCTGAAGAGGTTATAGAAAAAACATATAACAATCAGCTTGATGCAATCCTCTTTTCTGTGAACCAGTTTTCTGAAGATGTTGTTACTAACTGGCGAAGTAAATTAAATTTAATCTTGGTCGAGGAAGCTACAGATTCTAATCACTTTGTTAGGCGAGCAGACAGCCTTCTGAAAATTAACAACTATATTGTCTCAATTTTCTTCGCAGACGCCATAAACGGCAGGAATATATTTGAATTACCCGGAGAATCTTCTTTCAAAATAAAAAACTTTCTAAACGTTAATTCCGAAAAAATAAAAAGACTCTATACTTATAAAAGAGGAAGCTATAATAAAATAGAACCTTTTCGGGAGACAACTGAGGATAGCACTGTAATTCTGGTTTTTTTGTTGGACGATCCACTTGAACTGAAGAATATTTGTATAACTGTTGTTAATACTTCGAAATTCATTAATAATATTTTAGGAGCAAAACTAAAAGAAATAGCAAGAGACGAATTCATAATTACGTGTCAGGCTGCAGGCGATGATGACTTAAAAATGAGTTCAAAAGATGTCATCTTTTCAACGGGAGAATTTCAAAACAAGGAGGTACAGCAAAGGAAAAACCTGTGGCTTTTGCCCAATTATGAAATTGGAATTCTTTTGGAGGGCGAAACAATTGAAACTCTTGTTCGGGATAGATTTACAACTAACAGAATTTTTATTCTGCTTCTCACCTTAATTTTAATTACAGGAGTTTTTATTGTTTTCAGGAATATCAGGAAAGAAATGGAACTTGCACGTATTAAATCCGACTTTGTTTCTAATGTTTCGCATGAACTACGTACGCCGCTTGCTTTAATTTCCATGTTTGCCGAAACACTCGAAATGGACAGGGTGAAAAGTGAAGAAAAGAAAAAAGAATATTATTCGATTATAAGCAAGGAAGCAGGAAGATTAAGCAGAATTGTTAACAAGATTTTAAGCTTTTCAAAAATTGAAGCAGGCAAAAGGGTATACCGATTTTCTAAAGTAAATATTAATAACCTTGTTGAAGATATTTTTAAGAGTTACCAATTCCATTTGCAGAATAACGGTTTTAAATTTTCTTTGGAATGTGATCCTTCTGTACCTGAAATAAACACAGATAATGAAGCAGTATCCGAGGCAGTAATTAATCTGTTGGATAATGCGGTTAAATATAGCATTGACAAAAAAGAAATTAACATTACTACAGGAAGGGAAGGAAATTTTGTATTTGTTGAAATTAGTGATAAAGGTATAGGAATAAGCCTGGAGAGCCAGAAAAAAATATTTGATAAATTTTACCGTGTCTCCGATGGATTAATCCATACCACGAAAGGAACAGGATTAGGGCTTACACTTGTAAAACATATTATGGACGCTCACAAGGGAGAAGTAAAAGTTAAGAGCAAACCAAACGAAGGGAGCAGTTTCAAATTGATTTTTCCAACAAACAATTTTTTAAAGGGGAAGTAAATGAGCAAAATTCTTATCGTTGAAGATGAACCAAATATGAGGCTGGGTTTGAAAGATAACCTGGAGTTTGAAGGCTATGAGGTCAATCTTGCCGAAGATGGTGAAACGGGATTAAAACATATTCTTGAAGGAAATTACTCTCTGGTTCTTCTTGATGTTATGCTTCCTAAAATATCCGGCTATGATATTTGCAAAATAGTTCGCAAAAGCGGGAACGATATTCCAATCATTCTTTTGACGGCAAAAGGAGAAGAAATAGATAAAGTACTTGGATTAGAACTAGGTGCCGATGATTATGTTACGAAGCCGTTTAGTTTGCGCGAACTTCTTGCAAGAATAAAAGCTGTTTTGAGAAGAGCAGAAGAAAGATCTGAAGTAAAGAATAAAGATTTTATAAAGATAGGAAGAGTTGAAGTTAATTTTTCATCCTACAATGCTTTTGAGAATGGCAATGCTGTACAGATGTCTCACAAGGAATTTGAAATTCTGAGCTTTCTCTGGTCCAGAAAAAACTCTACTGTTAGCAGAGATGATTTACTAACTAATGTGTGGGGATACGATGAGAATCCTACTACAAGAACAGTCGATAATTTTATCCTGAAATTAAGACAGAAGGTTGAGAAAGATTTCAATCATCCGCAAATAATTTTAACCGTGCATGGAATTGGCTATAAGCTGATAGATTAAAAATTTGTTTCATGAGTATTTTTTTAGGAAAATTCATCCTTTCTTGATGACAATTTTTTACAATCCTTTACCCGATAATGACCTATTTAATTTGACAGATATATAGATTCGCTGTGTGAAATAAAATCTTGATAAGGATAGTTATGAAATCAAATACGCTTCTAAATTGGTTTTTGACAATTACTTCGTTTCTCATTATCGATCAAAATATATTTGCTCAGGATTGGGAAAGATTTGTAAATCTAGAAGGAAATTGGAAATTCAGCATCGGGGATGATTTAAGATGGGCTAAGAATTCATATAATGATGATGAATGGGAAGAGATTAAAGTTCCTTCTTCATGGGAGGAGGAAGGTTTTCATGGATATAACGGTTATGCCTGGTACAGGAAACACTTCTCACTTTCTGAAGGAACTACTTATAGGGTAGTTTATCTTTTTCTTGGCAAAGTAGATGATGTTGACCAGGTTTATATAAATGGAAATTTAATCGGCTCATCGGGTTCATTTCCCCCTGATTATCAGACTGCCTACTTTGCTTTCAGAAAATACCCTGTTCCTATTCATTTTTTAAAAAAGGGTAATGATAATGTAATTGCTGTAAGAGTTTATGACTCTGAATTAAGCGGTGGAATTATGGGTGATGATATCGGTTTATATGTTAATTCAAATATACCTGTAGCCAATGTCAATCTTGAAGGCTTTTGGAAATTTAAGACTGGTGATAACAAAGAATGGAGGAAAAGTAATTTTAATGATAAAAGCTGGGGAAATATTATAGTGCCGGGCTTTTGGGAATCACAGGGCTATAATAATTACAATGGTTTTGGTTGGTACAGGAAAACTTTTAAAATTCCATCTGAATTAAAAGATAAAAAATTAGTTTTAATGATTGGTAAAATAGATGATCTCGACCAGGTATATTTAAATGGAGAATTGGTTGGCTCGACCGGAACAATTAAAGACAATCCTGAAGAAAATAAGTTTTCACAGGAGTATGCACAGTTCAGGGGCTATTATATCCAGGATGGTATTATTAAACCTAATGAAGAGAATGTTATAGCGGTCAGAGTGTACGACGGATGGAGAGACGGCGGGATTTATGAAGGACCAATAGGATTAATTACCCAGGAACGATATACAAAGTTCTGGAGAAAGAAGAAAGATTACAAAAATATTTTTGAGCTTATATTCGATTAAAAATTAATTCGGAATAATGAAATGCTGGAATTTTAAAATATCGTTTTAACTTAATCACATTCCATTATTCTGATGTTCGACGCTTACATGAGTTATAGTTTTCCTAATTTTAACTCCACTTCACTTACAAAATTCTTAACCCACTTTTAAGAGTTTAGACTTAACCAGAGCCTCCTTACTGAAATTGTCATAAAACCTCAGACAAATTTTTACAATCGTTTACTTGCTGCTGACACTCGTTACAATTACCCACTGTAAGTTTAATCTGTAAATTCATTATAGGAGTAACAAAAAATGAAAACTTTAGAAATCAGAAAAACAAAACTCTTTATAATAGTTTTGTTAACAGCATTATTATCGAACACACTTTTTGCTCAAAGTACTTTTTCTGTCCTGGTAGAAGAGTTAAAATCCGGGGTTAAGGAAATGTATGTTCTTAATTTAATTAAGGGTATCGAATCAGATAACGCCGGGCTGAAAAAGAGCTGTATTTATTTTGCAGGATTATATGAGATTAAAAATACTGTTGATGCTCTAGTTAAACAATTGCAAGTAGTTGAAGACCCGGATACAAGGATTTTAATCGTTCTTTCTCTTTACAGAATTGGAGATAAAGAAGGAATTAATGCCGTTGAGCAATTGGTAAAAAATGATGAAAGTCCGAAAGTAAAAAAAATGAGCACGGCAATTCTTAATCATTTTAAGATTGATGCTACGGATAAGAACGTTAAAATTTCTGAAAAGTAAAGAAGAAAATATTATAATATTTCTTTACTGAGCAACTGGGTTTTCCAAGCCCCGATTTAGATCGGGGTTTTTTTGTTTTAAAAGATACATTCTTTTCTCATCTATATTTTTTATTTTTAGCAATTAGGAAATGCAAAATCTTAAGTTATGATTTAAGAGAGGAACTAAGAGGAAACATTGAGAAAAAACATAAAAATATTTATTTCCTATTCATGGAAAGATAAGAAAATAGTAAATAAGGTTGATGATTATTTCAAATCACTTGCTATAACGATCATTAGAGATGAAAGAACAGTTAAATATAAGGAAAGCATTAAAGAATACATGAAAAGAATAAGGACAACCGATTATGTTTTAATGATTATTAGCGACTCGTTCTTAAAATCTTCAAATTGTATGTATGAAGTTATAGAATTTATTAAGGATGTAAATTATAATGACAGAATCCTTCCAATTTTGTTGGATGATACAAAAATTTATGATCCAATAGAAAGTATAGAATACTCTAAATATTGGGATAGAGAGTATGATCGGTTTTATGGTAAAATTAAAGGTTTACCAGTGACTTCTGTAGAATCTTATATAATTGAACTTAAGCATTTACAGAATATTAGAGACAGTATAGGTCCATTTATACATTCAATCAAGGATATGAAGATTGTTTTATATAATGAAGTTAAAAAAACAGGTTACAGAGAAGTTTTGAATCATATAGGATTTAACGATGAGGTATCCAAAGTTAATTTAATAAATTGGAATAGTGATAACATTGCGTGTTTAAAAACTTGGATTCATTTAAAAGTTCTTGATCAACATAACGAAGTATTTAGTGAAGCTGGAATAATTAGAATGTATCAATTGAAGTTTTGGAACCAATCTGCAAGTGCAGAATTAAGATCTACTGCTGCCAAGACAATATGCTCTCAGTTAGATAACATGTTCAGGCTTTTTGATAAGGCAGTATATGAGACTGGAAGTAATAATAGCAATGCAATAGAAGCTATGCTTCAAGTGATGACAAATGAAGAGAATACAATTCTTGACCTTGCAATGAAAGTAGACGATAATTATAAATTCAGAGGTGAAAGCAATTAAATATTCTTATAAGATATAAGGATAATCTTCAATCTTGTCGATATGGTTTGAAGATTGTTTTTGTGATTCATAGCCGTAAAACAAACAGGAAATAAAAATGGTTTATCTATATCTAAAGCTCATACACGTATTATTTGTAATTATGTTCCTCGGCAACATTACCGTTGGTGTTTTCTGGAAAGTGTTTGCGCAAAAAAGTAAAGACCCGGATAAAATAGCTTTCGCTTTTAAAGGAATTATAAAAGCCGATAGAGTCTTTACAATACCGGGAGTTATCGGGATAACAATATTTGGATTTGGTGGTGCCATTCATGGTGGTTTACCGATTCTTGGAACCGGTTGGATACTTTGGTCAATTATTTTGTTTACTATTTCCGGAATTGTATTTATGGCTAAGCTCGTTCCTTTGCAGAAACAAATTGCTGCTCTCGCTGCCGATAAAGAAAAATTTAACTGGGATGATTATCATAAACTTGCGAAGCAATGGGATTTTTGGGGTTTTATCTCTCTTGGCACTCCTTTCGCGGCAGCAATACTTATGATATTAAAACCAAATATTTAAACGGCTCATTATTTTTTCTTTTCATATAAATCTCTTGAACCTGAACTTGCTCTTACACTTTCTTATATTTGAATAAAAAAATATTAACAATGCCTCGCTGGTTAAAAATTTCCATTGCTGTTTCTGTTTCGTTGATAGTTCTTTTTCTTGTCGCTGGTTTTATTTTCTACAATATGTTGACCACATCGCTACCACGATATGAGGGTGAAATAGTTGTAAAGGGTATTTCAGGTAAAGTTGATGTTTACAGGGACAGCCTTGGGGTTCCTTATGTTGTAGCTGAGAATGAAACTGATGGAGCGTTCGCTCTCGGTTATTTGCACGGACAGGAAAGAATGTTTCAAATGGATTTAGTTAGAAGAGCCGGTGCTGGAAGATTGAGCGAAATTTTAGGTCCGGACGCTCTTATCTATGATAAAATGCTGAGGACAGTTGGAATAAAAAAAACTTCCCAAAGAATAATTAAAGTTCTTAAACCTGAAGTATTAAAACTGTTGAAATCATACTCGGCAGGAGTTAATCAATATCTTAAAGATTCAAAAGGAAAATATCCTGTTGAGTTTGATATACTTGATTATGATCCCTATAAATGGGAACCGGAGGATTGTGTTATTATATCAAGGATGATGGCATGGGAACTAAACATTAGCTGGTGGACAGATATTTCTTTCACTCATCTCGTGCAAAAACTTGGAGAAGAAAAAGTAAAACAGGTACTTCCGGACTGGGAAGAGAATGCACCGTATGTAATTCCCTCCGAGACTAAGTCTTATCCAAAACTTGGAACAGGATTGATAGAGATTGATAAGGATCTCAGGAAAATATTAGGAATAAATGGAACTCATCTCGGCTCGAACAACTGGGTTGTTGATGGCAGTCTCTCTGTTTCAGGCAAACCGGTTATTGCAAACGATCCCCATCTTGCTTACAGTGCACCGGGAAGATGGTATGCTGCTGTTATCAGAGCCGGAGACTGGAATGTTGAAGGCGTTACAATTCCCGGAATTCCTGCGGTAGTTATAGGCAAGAATCAAAATATCTCGTGGGCTTTGACCAACATAATGCTTGATGATACTGATTTCTATATTGAGAAGCTCGACTCATCAGGAACAAAATATTTGTTGAACAATAGCTGGAAAGATTTAAACATTTCTGAAGAAACAATAGAAGTAAAAGATTCGCTTGATGTAAAATTAAAAATAAGAAGTACACACAGAGGTCCATTAATTTCAGATATACATCCTTATTCATTTTTATATCCGGATAAGAGCCTGCAGAGAACAGCAATAAGCATGAAATGGGTGGGAATGGAAACAACTGAAGAAGTGAACTCGTTCTATCTTCTTAATAGGGCAAATAACTGGAAGGAATTTAAAGAAGCTGTCGGTTATTTCAGTGTTCCCGGGCAAAACTTTGTTTATGCGGATAAAGATGGAAATATCGGTTATGTTTTTGGAGGAAAGCTTCCCAAAAGAGAATCTACATCGCCTACATTTGTATTTGACGGAACAACTGATAAGTATGACTGGAAAAGTTATGTTGAGCGTCCTGAAATTCCCGATCTCTTTAATCCATCACAAAAATTTATTGCAACAGCAAATAACAAAACACTAAAGAATTTTAAATACCACGTATCAAATCTGTGGGAACCTTCTTCAAGGATTGAAAGAATTACCGGGCTTCTTACCGGTAAACAAAAATATTCTGTTCCCGATTTTATGAAATACCAGATGGACCAGGTTTCACCCTATGCAAAGATGATTACTCAATACATAATATCTGCTTTTAAGAATTTTAAAGCCACAGATGAAAACCTTTCTCTTACTTTAGAGCTTCTTAATGACTGGGATTACGAGATGAATGAATTTAGCCAGGTTCCGGCTATCTACTCGGTTTTTTACAAATATCTGCTTAAGAATATTTTTTATGACGAGTTGGGAGATGATCTTTACAACCAGTTTATTTTTGTTTCTAATGTTCCTTACAGAAGCATTGAGAAAATGATGAAGGATAAATCTCATCCCTGGTTTAATAATACAGAAACTCCACAGAATGAGGATAGAGATTTTATAATTCGTAAAAGCCTTGTTGATGCATTATCGGAACTGGAAAAGATATTTGGAAAAGAAATTAAAGAATGGCAATGGGGTAAGTTACATACTGTAACTCATAAACATACTTTCAGCGGACAATTCTCTTTGCTTGATAAGTATATTGATATAGGTCCGTTTCCTGTCGGAGGAGACGGGACAACTCTCTTTAATACAGAATATCCTTTCTATGACGATAATAAAAATAATCATAAACCTTTTGATGATGTTCTGGGACCCTCAATGAGATATATTTTCGATTTTGCAGAACCGGATCTGTTTTATTTAATTCTTACAACCGGAGAATCCGGTAATGTGATGAGTGATCACTATAAAGATATGACAGAAATGTGGTTAAGGGGAGAATATATGATGATAAGAACTGACGAAGAATCAATAAAAAGGAACAAAATTTTGTTAAAGTTGATTCCGGAATAAGGTGAATTTCAAATCTCAAAATTTGATAATTTATAGTTTTGAAATTTGACTTTTGAGATTTGAGATTAATTCTAATTTTAGACTTAAATTTGAACTTAGAAATAAAAGATAAATATGAAAGTAATCGAACATCTGGCGAAAGCCAAGGAACCGTTAATAAGTTTTGAATTAATTCCGCCGAAGAGAGGCGGGGATTTCATAAGTCTTCTTTCTGTAATAGAAGAGGTATCCAAATACAATCCGCCGTTTATAGATATTACCAGCCATCCTGCCGAAGTTGTTTACGAAGAGACATCTAAAGGAATAAAAAAAATTATAAAAAGGAAAAGACCGGGAACACTCGGTATCTGTGCTCTTATTCAGAATAAGTATAATATAGATGCTGTTCCTCATGTTCTTACCAACGGATTTACAAGGGAAGAAACGGAAGATTTTTTAATCGAATTAAATTATCTGGGTATTGAAAATGTACTTGCAATACGCGGAGACGATCTCGGTTATCAGAAACCTGTGCCCGAAGGGAGAAGCAAAAATATTTATGCAGCAGACCTGGTAAAGCAGATTGTTAATATGAACAATGGAAAATACCTTGAGGAAAGTCTTCTGGATGCGAAACCGACAAATTTTTGTATTGGTGTCAGTGGTTATCCAGAAAAACATTTTGAAGCTCCGAATCTTAAAACGGATGTAAAGTTTGTTAAGCAAAAAGTTGATGCAGGAGCAGAGTATGTGGTTACACAAATGTTTTATGATAACAAGGTTTTTTTTGATTTTGTTGATTTATGCAGGAAAGAAGGAATAAATGTTCCTATTATTCCCGGCTTAAAAATATTAACCACTAAAGCGCATTTGGTAACTATTCCCAAAAATTTTTATGTAAATCTTCCGCAGGATCTTGTAGAAGAAGTTAACGCTGCAAAACCGGAACAGGTTCTCGATATCGGCGTCGAGTGGGCAGTAAAGCAAGTCAATGAATTGCTGGATAAAAATATTCCGAGTGTGCATTTTTATATTATGCAGAATTCGAAACCTGTTAAAAAATTAATGGAGAGATTAAAACAGTTTAAGAAAATAGCATAGCAGATTGATTATTGTAGTGAGTAAGAAAAAATGAGTAGGGAGTAAAGAATAAATTAATAATGATTAATAGCAAAAGGATATATAAAGGATTTAGAGATTTAAAAGTGTATGATGAGGTTGCTAGGATGCTTAGTTCAATGATGGAAAACCCGGATAAGTTTTGTCATTGATATACTTACACCATACTTCGTACTCATTACTGTAAATGATGATTATTGAAACCAACATAATATGCTAAAACAAAAATTAAATTGGGGAGTTGCAGGTTGCGGACGCTTTGCTGAAAATGCTTTCATCCCGACATTGCGATTACTAAAGAGGAATGTAGTTGTATCTTTGTTCAGTAATAGTAAAGAAAGAGCAATCGAACTTTCTAAAAAATTCGGGATAGCCAGTGCATTTTCTGATTACGATGAATTTCTTAGTTCCGGTGTAAATTGTGTTTATATATCGAGTGCGAATTCACACCATTATGAACAGGTAATAAAAGCAGCTAAAGCCGGGAAGAATATTCTTTGCGAAAAACCTCTCTCCCTGAATTCATCCCAGGCAGAAGAAATGATAAAAGTTTGTGAAGATAATGGGGTTAAACTCGCAGTGTCTTATGTTTACAGGTTTCATCCTTTGATTAGAAAAGCGAAAGAATTAATTGGTAACGAATATATAGGCAAACTTGTTTCAATAAATCTTAATTTTAATATAGACATGGTTCCCGGCAACAACTTTCGTTTTAATAAGGAACTAAGCGGTGGCGGAGCTCTGCGTGATTTAGGTACTCACATGATTGATCTTCTAAGATTTTTTGGAGGTGAAATAAAAAGTATTGAAGGTTCTGTTGACAATGTCGTTTATAAAAGTGATGTAGATGATTTTGCTGCAGCGATAGTTCATTTTGAAAAAGGAGGATATGGATATTTCAATGTTTCTTACAACAATAAGAAAGCTTTTAACAGGGTAGAAATACTTGGGAACAAAGGTGCAATAAGTATTGAGAAGTATATTGGCAATCAGCCGGCGAAATTGACAATTCTGCATGAAGGAGAAACAAAAAAATCATTCAGGAAAAGAGCAAATAATCTTCTTTATCTGCTTAAATCCGTTCAACAATCTTTTCTGAGAAATGAACAGCCTCTTGCAACAGGATATGACGGATTAATAAATATGAAGTTAATGGAAGAGCTTGAGAGTAAATGCCAGAGAAAAGAAAGTTAGTAGAAATTTGCAGGAAGGTTCATGGAAAAGGATTTGTTTCTGCAACCGACGGAAACATTTCAACCGTAACTTCCGATAATACCTTTCTCATTACCCGTTCAGGAATATCCAAAGGAGACGTTACAGAAGACGATATTCTTGAAATAGATGCTGCGGGCAAAATCCTAAACGGTAAAGGAAAGCTTTCTACTGAATTTAAAATGCACCTGTTTGCATATTCCCGCAGACCTGAAGTTAATGCAGTTGTACATTGTCATCCGATTTATGCTACTGCATTTGCCGCTTGTGGAGTTGATTTTTCCAAACATATTTTCCCCGAGGTTATTCTTACATTAGGAAAAATTCCTTTATGTAAATATGCAACTCCTTCTACAGATGAATTGCCTTTAAGTATGGAACCTTATATTGATTTTGCGTGGGCTTTCCTGCTGCAGAATCACGGGGCTGTTACTCTCGGTTTAAATCTCGATGATGCATATAATAAGATGGAAAAGCTCGAACATTCTGCCCATACGATTTTTGCAGCAAAGTTACTTGGGGGAGAGAAAGAGTTATCTTTTGAAAAGGTTAAAGAATTAATTAACCTTGCACGTGAGGTTTACGGAATTTTACCTGATGAAAGAAATATTTTTTAACTGAACCTTCTGGATATTTAATGACGAATAGGAAAATTAAAATTGCACTTATTCTCGGTGGAACATCGCCGGAAAGAAAAGTTTCTAAATCAACAGGACTATCCATTTATAAAGCATTAACAAACCTTGGCTATGATACAGTTCTGGTAGATCCTGCATATGGAGAAAATCAGCCGGGAGATGTTGAAGCATATTTTGCAGAAAAAGACTTCGCTGAAATATCTAATGAAAATTATGTAAAAGCCCTGAACATGAGATTGTTCGACTCTGTTGATCTTGCATTTCTTGCTCTTCATGGAAAATGGGGAGAAGATGGAACCGTACAATCGCTTCTTGAACTCAAAGGAATAAAATATACCGGTTCCAAAGTTGTCTCGAGTGCTATCACAATGGATAAGACAATGTCCAAAATATTGTTTCAACATTATAATATAAGAACGCCTAAGTGGATTACTGTTAGCCTCAAAAGTTATAATTTATCTTTACTGATAAATGAGATAGGGACTGAAGTAAAATATCCTTGTGTTATAAAACCGAATGACCAGGGCTCGACTGTCGGATTGACAATTTGTGAGAACGAAAATAATGTTGATGAAGCAGTAAAGCTTGCATTGCAGTTTTCCGATAAAGCATTGATTGAAGAATATATTCTTGGCAGAGAACTAACTGTTGCAATTCTCGAGGATGACGTTTTCCCGGTGCTTGAAATAAAGCCTAAACATGGCATTTATGATTACGAATGCAAGTACACTCCGGGAATGAGTGAGTATGAAGTTCCTGCAAAAATAAGTGATGAGCTTTCAGATAATTTAAAGAAAACTTCTCTTGCTGCTTTTAAAGCTTTAGAATGTGAAGGATGCGCAAGAGTCGATTTTATATTAACAAAAGATAATATGGATTATTGTCTCGAAGTAAACACACTTCCCGGAATGACATCTACAAGTCTGGTTCCTAAGATGGCAAAGTCCGCAGGAGTTTCTTTTGAAGAACTTATTAACAGGATTATAAAAACAAGTCTGCCAGCTGGGCAGGTTTAATAAATGGCATTCTTTAAGAATAAAAAAATCAGGAATTATTTTTTTCTTCTTCTCTTTATTGCCGGACTAATCTTTCTCTTTTTTAACGAGCAGGGAGTATTTAAATACCTTAAACTTAAAGGCGAGGTTAAAGATATTAATTCTCAAATGGAAAAAGTGGATAAGGAAAATAAAAAGTTGAAAGATGAAGTAGATTCCTTAAAGCAAAAAATTCCTGCGAAGATTGAAAGAACAGCAAGAGAAAAATATAATATGATTAGAGAAGGTGAAAAAGCAATTAAGATTGAAGAGGAATAATAATGCCAAAACCGAATATTCCACAAGTTCCTCTTGCCGAAAGAATTCGTCCTAAAACTCTTGAAGAATTTCGTGGTCAGGAATCTCTTCTTGGAAAAGACCGCCCATTAAGATTGATGATCGAAAATGATACTTTAAGCTCGATAATTTTATGGGGACCTCCCGGTTCTGGTAAAACAACAGTAGCAAAAATTATTGCCCGCCATACTAATGCAGACTTTCACCAGATAAATGCTGTTTCTTCAGGAGTAAAAGATATAAGAAGTATTATTGAAATTGCAGGACAAAATAAAAATCTGAACAAAAGAACAATTTTATTTATTGATGAAATACATCGCTTTAACAAAGCGCAGCAGGATGCACTGCTTAACAGTGTTGAAACAGGTTTGATTACTTTAATTGGTGCAACAACAGAAAATCCTTCTTTTGAAGTTATACCTGCTTTAAGATCGAGAGCAAGGACTTATATTCTTGAAGAATTAAGCAAGGATGATCTTGAATCAATAATAAAAACAGCGTTTGAAAAAGATTCCTTTCTTTCACAGTTGAATATTGATCTTCAGGACAAAGATTTTTTAATATACCTGAGCGGTGGCGATGCACGAACATTGTTAAATATTCTCGAAGCTTCGGTTATACATGAAATCAATTCTGATTTACCTGCCGATCAGGCAGGTCCTGTTGTAATAACAAAAGAGATTCTGGAAGATATCGTTCAGAAAAAGAACATTATTTACGACAAAGGCGGGGAAGAACATTATAATGTTATTTCGGCTTTTATAAAAAGTGTCCGCGGCAGCGATCCTGATGCAGCTTTGTACTGGCTTGCGAGAATGCTTGAAGGCGGCGAGGATCCTTTATTTATTGCAAGAAGATTAGTTATACTTGCTTCGGAAGATATTGGCAATGCTTCTCCCAACGGACTGGTTTTAGCCGAGGCTGCATTCGGTGCTGTTGATAAAATTGGAATGCCGGAAGCAAGAATTATTCTGGCTCAATGTACAACTTATCTTGCATCTTCGCCCAAAAGCAATGCTGCTTATCTCGGGATTGAAAAAGCATTTAGTGAAGTGAAGAATAAACCTTTGTACGCCGTTCCGCTTCATTTAAGAAATGCGCCGACAAAACTGATGAAACAAATTGGCTATGGAAAAGAATATAAATACCCACACGATTTTGATAATAATTTTGTGACCGAAAATTATTTGCCTGAAGAATTAAAAAATTCGCAGTTCTATTTTCCCGGCGAAAACGGGCAGGAGAAAAATTTGAAAGACAGATTAAAATTCTTGTGGAAGGGGAAGAAGAAGTATTAACTATTACAAGATTACAAAATTTAAAGATTACAAAATTGAGGAAATAATTTATTATTTACGTAGTATAATCTTGCAATCTCTAATCTTGTAATTTTGTAATTAAATAAGAGCAAACATCTTTCCCGGTAATTGTTTAACCAATCCTTTAAATTCAAGCGAGAGTAAATGTACAAGACAATCTGAAGTGGAGAGATTTGTTGAGGTTGCGATAACATCTATCTGAACAGGCTCGTTTTTTAAGACAGAAATTATTTTTTCCTCGAAAAGATTCATTTCTATTTTTGGCTTGGGAATATTTTTGCCGATTATTGGTTTAAGTTTTAGCTCCAGTTCCAGTAAAACATCTTCAGAGTTTCTGATCAGTTTTGCTTCTCCTCTTTGAATAAGAACATTTGTTCCTTCTGATTGTTTCACCCCAAGATTTCCAGGTACAGCAAAGACCTCACGATTTTGATCGAGAGCGAACGCAGCAGTCTGCATAGCACCACCTGTAATGCCGGTTTCAACAATAATACAACCCAGACTCAATCCTGAAATTATCCGGTTTCTTTTGGGAAAGTTTACAGCATCGGGTTTAGCGCCAAGTTCGTACTCAGAAATGATTAACCCTTTTTCAGCTATTTCATCATATAGTTTTGCATTCTCGGGCGGATAAATAACATCAAGCCCTGATCCGGTAACTGCTATCGTTCTCTTTCCAACTTTCAAAGCCGACTTATGTGCAATAGAATCTATCCCTCTTGCTAACCCGCTTACAATTGTAATATTTTGGTTTGCAAGCTCTGAGGCAATTCTTTCTGTTTGTATTTTACCATAATTTGTCGGTTGTCTCGTTCCCACGATTGCTATTGAATATTCATCATCTCTTGTAAAAGTGCCCTTAGTGTAAATTAAGAGTGGCGGATCATATATCTTTTTGAGTAGCGGAGGAAAAGATTCATCCCATACAGTTATTATATTTCCATTAATTTTTGAAAGTGTATCAGATTCTTCTCTTAAAGCGGATTCAATATTGTTTCTATTATTATTTATTTTTTGAATTCTTTTGGCAAGATTCTCATTTACAACTTCTTTAAGAGACTTAAGATTAGCTGATAAGATTTTTTCTATAGAACGGAACCGGGCAAGAAGTTTTCTGATTTTCCCGGGACCTATTCCTTCAACAGAAAGAAGTAGCTTTAAATCAGTCAGTTGTTCGAAAGTGAGTTTAGACATTCTTATAATTAAAAGATTAAAAAATTTAAAGATTACTCCAAAGTAATCTCCTCGGGAAAAGATTGACGAATCTTAAAAAAATAATCCTTGAAAAATTTTTTGATTTGTTGAGCCCCCGAATCTTATGATAAAAGTGATCCTTTCGGATAATCTTTAATCTTGTCCCGCACTTAGCGGAATCCCGCCGCGGGGTAATTTTGTAATTTCTATATTATCAACTATCGCAACAATCATAGTATGAACCGGAGCTTTTCTGTGTCCAAGTATCTGCATAACAGCAGCTCCTTCCTGAACTACAAGGACAGTATCGCCTATTCCGGAATCCAGCATATCAAGAGCAATTATATCTTTCTTACCAAGGTATTTTCCTTTGAGATCAACCTGGTGAACAAGAAGAAGTTTGTGTCCTTTTAAGTATGGATTCTTTTGAGTGGAAACTAAATTCCCTTTAACTTTTGCCAGTAGCAACTTCGTTTTCCTGAGAATGTTTTTGTTCTTTTTTCTTCCTAAAGAATATTGAAATAGGAAAAATTACCGCATAACCAATGAAGAGTAGAATGGGAGAAATCACCAATGATGAAAAGCTGTTCCACGGACCTTGAGCCAAAAAATAAAAACCTGCTAATAATAATGCGAAGCCTATGAAAAGAAAAATATAGTTCTGTTTTACCCAGTATATTTTAAAAGGTGGCTCGAAGCTTTTTTTCTGTTCTCTCGATTTTCTCTTCTGAATTTTCTTTGCCATAAACAAACTCTCTAAAAATAAAATAAAGCCCAGTAATGGGGAATCACTGGGCTCCGACTCATTAGCATCAAAGGGCAGGGGAGAACCCTTTGAAAGAGTCAATGAGAATATAACTCACTTGTTAAATATTGTCAAGTGTTTACCTATTTACTTATCTGGTATACAATCTTGCGGATTGTATCGAACTGCAGGTAAGGGTATTCTTCTCGTATAGAATCAATAGCATCGCCTGCACTTATCTTATTGGATCTAAGCTGTTTGAATTTCTTCCGGATTTGGTAATCCCTTACAGATTTCTCATCTATTAACCCCTGAGAATTCAGAATCTCAAAAATCTCATCGCTTATGAGATCAGACAAAGGGTTGTCTATTTTTGCTTTTACTGTTTTCATAACTCACCTTTTTTGTTATTACTATTACCTTAGTATTTCGTATCAGTAAATCGGTACACTCACTCCTTCTATTTAGTGGCTCCAATAAAAACAAAAAAACCGACCAGAGAAGTTCCCTAAATCGGCGTAACTTTGCTACTCTGGATTAAAAATATAAACTATTTTATAATTTATATTGGTAGCAAATTGGTCAATAAGATAAAATTTCCTTTGTTGTTAGTGCTAAAATAGTAAAAAAATAAATTAAATCAAGAAAATAATTATCAATAAAAAATAACGGAGTTATTATAAAACTATTTTAATGCAAAGAATAGTATTGAAAAAGCAATTTTTATTCCGTTTATTAGGATGTATATTTTTATAGTTTTGGACGGGGAGAATATGAAAAAGTTTCGGCTCATCTTAAAAATTATCCTACATACTAAAATTGTAGCTGATAGAGAATTTTTAACGAAATAGGAGTATAAATTAATATTGGGGTAATCATGAAAAAGGTAAAATGGGTTCTTTCAATAGTTTTATTTTCTTTTTCATCTCTTAGTTTTGCTCAAGATTTTTGGCGAAAATCAGATTTTCCTGTTTCTTACAATCATAGCATAATGTCTGTGGATGCAAAAAATGATTTGGTGGTTGTATCAACCGATCTTGGATTAGCAATTTCGACTGATGCCGGTGAAAACTGGCTTTCTACAGAGATATCTCAGTCCTGTTATTCAGTTGCAATATCTAAAGAAGGATTTGTTTTTGCATTAGGTTATGATGGAGTTATGTACCGCTCAGTTGATAGCGGAAAGACTTGGGTAGATAACAAAGACTTATTTTATAACTCAAAGATTGTTTGTGATAATGATGGGGTTTTATATCTATGTAATTATCTAAGTTTTTATCGCTCAACAAATTCCGGTGAAACGTGGACTGAAAAAAATAATAATGGAATATTTAGTGCAGGGAAAAGCCCCTGGAATATTGATGTAAATAGAAATGGAATTCTTATAGCTTTAACAGATGCTGGTCTCTATAAATCTACCGACAAGGCAAATTCCTGGACTAAGATCAGCAATTTAAGCGCCACAAATATTGCTATTAATTCATTAGGATATATTTATGCAGATAAATATTCTGAAGAACCCTACTATTATTCAAATATTTTATATAGATCAACTGATAATGGTGTGACATGGACTGAATTAAGGGAATGGTATGGTAGTTTTATCTATATAAACCCAATTGATGATGCAATTGTTTTAGCTGATTTTAACTATACAAATAATTATTTTATTTCAAATGATTATGGTTTAAACTGGAACACTGTTACTTTTCAAAGATCCCCTAAGTTTATAGCTTATAATGGAAGTGATAAATATTATATGGGAACAAATGATATTGGTATTTTTAGATCAGGTTCATTGACCGGACCGTGGCAATCTTTCATTAAGGGTTTTCCAGGCTCATTTTCATCTGTTTCAACACTCTTATGTCATCAGGGTGTTATTTTTGCAGGAGCAAAAACCTTTGGACTTTATCATTCAACTGATAACGGGGGTTCCTTTAACAAAATTTTGCCTGGTGTACCCTCAGAATATTTCTCCGTGGACAAACTTTCTACTACTTCTAATGGGATATTTATTTGTGATATCTAATAGTGGTACTATCATAAGATCTACAGACAATGGTGTCTCGTGGTTCGACTATTCTCAACCCGGGGCTCTTTACGATTTAATTACATACAGTCTTTGCTCTTTTGATAATACAGTTCTTACAGGAGGATATAGAGGAGATGGAAGCGCTGAATTAGATCGTTCTATAGATAATGGAGATACATGGCATGAGGTTTTTATAATTCAAGGTAATTTTGACGAGCAAAGAAACACTATTATGGTATTAGCTGCAAATAAGGATGGAATTGTACTTGGCTGTGTTGAGAACAGGAAGAAAATTAATACACATTTTCCAACTTATGTATATAGCTATGGTATAATTCAATCAACAGACTATGGATTCACCTGGAATAATGTTAATACTGATCCGCAGACACTTCCCAAAATATTTGACATTAAATGGAATTCTAATAATGAAGTTTTTGCTGCGACTACTGAAGGAGTACTCAAATCAACTGATAATGGTTTAACATGGTCTTATACAAACGGATCATTACCCACACAAGATATAAGATGTATCCTAATCAGTTCTAAAGATAATATATATGTTGGAACCGGAAATGCCGGCATTTTTTCTTCAACAGACAATGGATCTTCATGGAATGCTGTTAATCAGGGATTGACGGATACTTTAGTGAATGCATTAGTTATAGATGAAAATGGTTTCCTGTTTGCAGGAACAGAGCATAAAGGTGTTTTCAGAAGTGTTCATTCAATAACTTCTGTCGAAAATCCTAAAGAATTTTTTCCCGGATCATACACTCTTTTTCAGAATTACCCCAATCCGTTTAACCCAACAACAAATATTGAATTTCGGATTGCGAAATTCGGATTTGTTTCACTAAAAATTTATGATATTCTTGGAAGAGAAGTTGCAAATTTAGTTGATGAGGAAAAACCCGCTGGCAATTATGAAGTTGAGTTTGAAGGAACTGACTTATCAAGTGGAATTTATTTTTATAAGCTTTCTGTCTCGGCTTTGCCGAGCCAAGACGGGCAAGCAGAAAATTATACTTCGGTTAAAAAAATGATTTTATTAAAATGAACTTATCGGGGGATTTTATGAAAAAGACACTCTGCATCGTGGTAACGATATTCATATTACCTAGGATAAACTATTGTCAAGTTGATTCGTTAAAATCCTTTTTTCCTCTTCAGATTGATAACCGCTGGCAATATGAAGTAAAGCATGTTTTTATGTTTGACACTACAATTTCCTATATAGTTTCCACGGTTTTAAAAGATACAATATTTGAAAATCAATCTAATTCATATTATGAAGTTAAAGTTGCTTTTAGTGGGAAGCCATTTTATGACACACTTAAATACTTTAGGTATGATTCATTATTGAAATCGATTATTGAATATAATGAATTGGGGGGAGGGGAAGGGTTACTCTTCAAATTAGATGCGTTTGAGAATGAATGTTGGGATTACTTTGGTGTTGAGGTTTGTTGTGGAATAGATACACTTTTTGTATTTGGTGAGAATAGACCATGTAAGATTTTTTATACGCATGACAACACTCCACCAGCCTGGAGTTATATTTTAACTGATGACTTGGGAGCTGTAAGAATTGGTGATGATCAGAGTTGGGGGTTCACTGTTTATTCTGAATATAATATAGAATATGCAAAGATAAACGGGGAAGAATTCGGAGATTTTGTGGGGATATCATATGATAAAACAAATACTGTTGAAAGTTATTTCTTATACCAAAACTATCCCAATCCTTTTAATCCAGCTACAACCATAAATTACCGGATTCCACGAAGGAGTCTGGTTTTACTTAAGGTTTATGATATTCTTGGAAGAGAAGTTTCGACTATTATTAATGAAGAAAAACCTGCAGGTAGTTATGAAGTTGAGTTTGAAGGAACTGACTTATCGAGTGGAATTTATTTCTATAAACTCCAGACTGAGAATTATACCTATATGAAGAAAATGATTTTGATGAAATAGATTATTTCTTTTCAAGAATCGCTAAAATATTTGTTCTGAATTTATTTAGTATTTTCATTCCGGTAATCTTATGCCAAATCAATAATAAAATAAAAACCCATTTCCTTGTATAGTTTAAATCAGAGATAAACATCATTTTTTTTAATCTAAAATTTTTAGTTAGCTTTTTAAATTTGTCTGGAGTATTCATTTTATGATAAGCGGGGAAAACATCTTCATCTTTTACTTTAAAAAGTTTTGTGAGAATTTTACTTTTTATTGAGGAAGGTAAAAATAATCGTGGTAAAAATATAAAAGGACTTAAAAGATTTGTAGTTAATATTATTATTTGTCCACCCGGTTTAATTGCCCTGGTTAGTTCATATATATATTCACCAGAGTTTTGAAAGTGTTCAACTACAAACCTTAGAGTAATTAAATCAGCATAATCGGATGGAAAAGGTAAATATCTTATGTCTGCTTTTATATAGTTCCTTTTGTGAATAGGATCTATGATATCGACACCAACAGCAGTTTTGACAAGACTTGCATAAGTTTCGACCATTCCATCGTTACCGCAACCACAATCTACCCACACCATTTGAGAACTTAGTGCACCTTTTACAATTTCATCGTATATTTCCCAGCGATGTTTAAATAATGAATCATATTTTTGTAATATTTTTTCAGACCATTCTTTGTTATTCATAATTTTACAGCCGACAATTAAAGGAAAAAATGTATCTTGAATAAAAATGTTGTTGCTACAACTATTCTAAAAACATTAACTTTGGAAAAATACTTATTATTATTTAATTAAATTTGGAATTCATGGAAACACGACAATCAAACGAAAAAATCTCCAGTGAAAACACGGTTGGTCATTCTTTTATAGAATTTCTAACAATAACAGTTAAATTCAGATGGTTCTTGTTCTGGTTTATTTTTGTAATTACAACAAGTGCAACATTACTTGCTTTGCTATCCCCTAAATGGTATAAAGCATCAGCATCTGTATTACCGGCAGAACAAACTGATTTTCTCGGAGCTCTTGGTGGACTTTCTTCACTGGTGAAGGGTTTTACTCCTTCAAAGGGTTTGGCGGCATTAACTGGAAGTACCGAACTGGACCGTTATATAGCAATATTGAAAAGTTCCACCTTGGCTGATAATGTAATTAAGGAATTCAACTTGACGAAGGAATATGATCTAGAAGGAGATTATTACGAAAAGGTTGTTAAGGAATTTACTTCTAATCTTGATATTGAAGTGCAGGATGAAGGCAACTTACTAGTAAGTGTGTATGATAAAAATCCTCAAAGAGCGGCAGATATAGCAAATTATATGATTGGGAAATTAAACGAAATAAATACCCGGTTAAGTGTAACTAATGCTAAAGCAAACCGTGAATTTGTGGAAAAAAGATATTTTGAAAATAAAAATGATATTGATGATCTTGAAAATCAAATGAAGGACTTTCAGGAGAAATATGGTGTTGTTGCTGTCCCTGAACAATTGGAATCTACAGTTAAGGCTATGTCTGAAATTTATGCTGATCTGGTCAAAAAGGAAGTGGCTTTAAATGTGATTCAGAAAACTTATGGCGCTAACAGCCCTATGTTAAATCAGTTGGAGATTGAAGTGGAGGAATTAAAAAGTAAGATTAATAAAATAAATGCCGGGACCGAAGTTTCGAAAGATGGAATAAATTTATTAATTCCTTTCAAAAAAGCACCAGATCTAGCTTATAAATATTTAAAGATCTATAAAGATTTAGAAATTCAATACAAAATATTGGAATTTGTTCAGCCTATGTACGAACAGGCTAAAGTAGAAGAAGTAAGGAATACACCATCTGTTTTAATTCTTGATAAAGCAGGCCCACCTGAGAGAAAAGCAAAACCTAAAGGCTCACTATATTTTATTATCTCTTTTTTAAGCTCAACATTTTTGGGTTTATTAATCGTTTTTTCTTTAGAAGGCATTAATAAAATTAAAAATATTGATCCGGAGAGGTATGATTTTATAAAACAGTCATTAAGAGTTGGTATTAAAAGAAGAAATCAATAAAATAATTAGATTTTAGACTAATAAAATAATGCCAACTATAAGTTTTTTTTGTTTATTATTATTTATAATAATCCTTATCTCTGGTTTTAAAAAAAATTCTGACTTTCTCTCTCCAGGAAGGGTTTTTTCATTATTATGGTTATTTGTAATTGGGTTAGTTGAATTTAAATTCAGCAAATTACAACCACACTGGAATTATTTTGATTGGTTTATTGCACTTCTTGGCATATTAACTTTTTTGTTAGGAATTTATATATCATACATAATTAATTTAGATAAATCATTTCTCCGTATTTCGGAAATTCGAACAAAGATAAGAGAAGTGGGATTGAATGAAAAGAAATTATTCAGATTTATAGTAATATATTTTTTTATTTATCTCTTTTGTTTTATTGCAGAGTGGCAAATTGAAGGTTACCTTCCTCTTTTTACTTCTAAACCGGACCGTGCACGTATATTATTTGGAATATTTGGTTTACATCTTATTGTAAGTAGTGCGAATGTAATTTTATTTCTAATTATTGAATATTTCATTTTTATAAAAGCTAACTTAAAAAAGAAGTGGTTCCTAATCTTTGTTTTTATTATTGCTATGGGGAATTATATTCTTATTGTTCAGCGATATGGATTATTTATTTTGATTATGATGGTTTTTTGTTTAATCTATTACTCGGGAAGAAAAGTAAAATTAAGAACATTTATTATTTTTGGTTCTGTTATTATTAGCTTAATAATAGGAATCCAATCGCTCAGAACTACAGAATTAATTACTGCGTATATCATTATTGATTCAAAAATGAAATTATCTCAACAATATGCAGAATTTGCCATACCTTATATGTATATAGTTATGAGTATTGAAAATTTTGTTAAATACTATTCTCAGATTGACAACCATTCTTTCGGTTTCTTTACACTCGACTTCATTTCAGCAATTACGGGTATAAAGCATTGGATAGAGGAATATTACAACTTTGATAAGTTCAGATTACATATTGGAGGGTATAATACTTATCCATTTTATTGGGCTTACTACTATGACTTTGGCATTGCCGGATTGGCTTTAATTCCATTTATAATCGGTTATATAATTTCAGAGATATATTACTACCTACGTAGAAATCCTAACATTGTGATTTTGACTTTGTTTAGTATAGCCTTTGCTGTAATGGCTATTTCATATTCTTCGGATCCTCTTACTAGGTTAGATATGATGTTCAATTTTTCAATAATAGTTTTCGCACAATTTTTATTTTGGAATAAAGCTGCTAAAGAACCTTTATAATTCTCTATACCAATCGAGATGTAGGTGAAAAGTATAATTTTTTTAATTTTATTATTCTTATTTAACAATTTTTATCTTACGCAAGCTCAATCCTGTAGTAAAAAAAAATTTAAAATTGTTTTTGTAGCAGATGTTCGTGTAGCAAGCAATAAGGATTGGCTAAGCAGAGTTGCAACAAATTGGGGCGCAACGGGGGTTTGTTTAAGAGTTTTTTGGGGACATTTGGATACAAATGCACTTGCAGGCGTAGATAACTGGACAAATTTGGATAAAGCCATTTATACAATTTCGAGTTCTGAATTCGATAATAAGAAATTGGATATATATATAAGAATTTGTATGGGTCTTCAAAAACCAATTTGGGTTACACCTGAGAACGTACTTAGCAAGAATGATTTTCAAATAACTTTTAATGATTCATTATACGATCATCAATCTTATGAAAAAGGAATACCTGAATCGGAGAGATATCCTTTAAATTTCGTTTCTCCAAATTCTGTTGAGAAAATGAAAAATTTTTTAAAAGAAGTTTTAGAACATGTTAATAAAACATTCGCCGATAGTATAAAAATTAGAATAAAAGAAGTAGTTCCAACATTTAGTGTTAGTGACGAAGAAGAATATCCGTTTGCAGCTATGTGCGGGTACTCATCATATGAAATCGATGCCTTTAGAAATTACTTAATGAATAAGTACTATAATAACTTATTTAATTTGAATAAGAAATGGAATCCTGATAGTACCTGGAAAGATTTTAATTCATGGTCAGAGATTACTCCTGGAAATTATAATTGGCATTTATATGTGGATTCCCTGTACTCGTATCCCAAAGGACGTGTAGATTGGATTAATTTTCGTACAGAGCAGCTATCTGCTTTTATTGGATCTTTAGCAGAAATAACTTCGTCATTTGGTTTTCAAATGGGAGTTCAGATTGGTTCTATATATGATGATCTGATAGAAAGAAGAGGATGGGTTGATCCCATAAAATTGTTTGAGAAAGCCAACTCAATTCACGTGGCAGATATTTATCAATATAGTGAAAATTTCGATTTTGCAGCGGAATACTTACATTCGATTTGTAAATTTTGGACTGTAACAAATAATATGATTTGTGAACCCATTCGATTTTCAACTGAAACTAATTGGCCAGATTTTGATAATAAAGAACCTTCCTTTCTTTCACAAAAATGGGGGGAACAATTAATTAGTTATTATAACAAAGGTGCATCTGAATGCTATGTCGTTGGTTGGGATATAACTACAGGTAAATTAGACAGTTGTAAGTTTTTATATGAAGCTTGGAGAAATATTTTACTAGAATATTCTAATAAAAAAGTTGTTAAAGCCATAAATCAATATGCAGTTCATTTAAGTACTGAACAAGTTCTATATAATCATAATACCAAATCTTTAGAGAATAGAAGATTTGAATTATATAATTCAATAATAAACCAAGTCCCTTATGTGTCAACAAGTGGTAATTATAATAGTAGCAAAGATATTATAACAAATTATATGATTGAAAAGAATCCGACCTACTTAAATAATTATTCGGGGGTTTACTTTACACAATCTAGCGAATATATAACTGATGCAGCTTACTTAGGATTAATAAAAGACTCTGTCAAAACAGCTTATTTAAATACAACTTTGAACTCAAATAACGGAAACGAAGAATATGAATTAATTCAAGGATTGAAAAATGAGTATAATGAAATCCGCTCAGCCTTAGATCTTATCAGACGATCTACTAAATATTTCTATGACGGTATTAAATAATAATAGAATATAAACCACCTGTGAATAAGCCAAATGAAATGAATGAAATTTATAAGGGGAGTAAAGTGGCAAAAAATACCATTTACAATTTACTTGGTTATGGTATCCCATTAATAATTGCTTTAGTTCTAATTCCTTCATTAATAAAAGGACTAGGAGAAGAAAGATTTGGCATTCTAAATTTAGTTTGGATTGTAATTGGGTATTTTAGTTTTTTTGATTTTGGGATCGGAAGAATACTAACAAAAATAATTGCTGAAAAAATTGGTTTAAATCAATTTAAAGAAATACCTAAAATATTTTGGACATCCTTTTTGATCATGTTAGTAGTCAGTACACTGGGAACTTTTTTTTTACTATTTCTAATTCCCTATCTCGTTAATAGTATTTTCATTATTTCTAAAGATTTTCAGCAAGAAACTATATCTACTTTTTATGTATTAGCTATATCAATTCCAATTGTTACTACAACAGCTGGTTTAAGAGGTGTATTGGAAGCTTATCAGAAATTTGATACTATAAATGTCATAAGAATTTTTCTTGGTGCATTTACATTTCTCGGTCCGTTGCTCTGTTTAATTTTTATAAATAGTTTATTTTGGATAGTTATTGTATTAATAATTATACGAATAGGGGTATGGATTTTATATTTATTGCAATGTTTTAAAGTTAGTTCTGATATTAAAAAGGAAGTAAAATTTAATTCCGGTTTAGTTATTCCAATTCTGAAATTAGGAGGTTGGATAACCGTTGCAAATTTAGTGGCTCCCTTTATTATTTTTTCGGATAGATTCTTGATAGGAGCTTTGGTTTCTGCAACGGCAGTAACATATTACGCAACTCCCTATGAAGTAGTTACCAAGTTACTTTTAATACCAGGGGCACTTGTTGTAGTTTTATTCCCAGTATTTTCTGCCAGTTACAATGTCAATCCAGATTATTCAAAAAAATTGTTTTTGAGCGGTACCAAATTTATTTTTTTAATCTTATATCCAGTAATCCTTTTAATAGTAACATTTTCTTATGAAGGGATAGAACTTTGGTTGGGGAAAAAATTTGCAGATAATAGCTATTTAATTTTGCAGTTTTTAGCTATTGGTGTACTTTTAAATAGTCTTGCTGCGGTACCTTTTAATTTTTTCCAGGGAATAGGAAAACCCAAAATTCCGGCTTTGGTAAATTTAGTAGAGTTACCTTTTTATTTATTGATTATGTGGGTTGTTATAAAAAAATGGGGAATAAATGGAGCTGCTTTAATTTGGTTATTAAGAATTTTTATTGACGCTGCCATTTTATTTATTATTGCCCAGAAAATCATTGATATTTTTCATGATTCTAAAAATAAAATATATATATTCTTTGCAATGATTTTTATATTGGCTTTTCCATTCGTTGTCCATGATCTCTACTTAAAGATAATCTTTGCTTTAGGAACCCTTATTATTTATATGATTATAACCTGGAAATATTTTCTGGAAATTGATGAAAGAGCATATTTGATTTCAAAATTTAATAAGGTTCGTTTAAATTCCTGAAAATATGGTATATAGAATTGCAGGCGTTGTTGTTTTATTTAATCCCGATGATGGTTGTATCGAAAATATTAATTCATATTTAAATCAAATAGATTATCTTCTTGTTGTTGACAACTCTGATGTACAAAATTCTTCATTAGTTAATAAACTGATTCAAAATTCCAGGATAAAATATGTTTTTAATAATCAGAATCTTGGGATTGCAAATGCATTAAATCAGGCTGCAGATTTTGCTTTTAAGAATGGATTTGATTTTTTATTAACTATGGATCAGGACTCCTCGGTTGATTCGAAACTTATCGAAAATTATAGGAAGTTTTTTTTATCAAGTAATTTTTCTGACATTGGAATTTTAGCTCCGGTTCCAAATTATTACCCTGAATCTGATGAAGAAAAACTACCAGGCAGCAAAGAAAAAGATGTTGTTATTACATCTGGCTGCTTATTGAATTTAAGAATATTTGAAAAAGTTGGTCCGTTTAAGGAAGACTTATTTATTGATTATGTTGATTTTGAATATTGCTTAAGATTGTGGAGGAAGAAATATAAAGTTGTTCAGTTATATTCGGCAAAGATTTATCATCAGTTGGGAAATCTGGAGAGAAAAAATATTTTATTTTGGAAGGTATATATAACGAATCATACTCCTATAAGATACTACTATAGAACAAGGAATAGGTTGTATGTAGATATTAAATATTTATTAGTTTATTCTTCCTTTGTGTTTAAAGACATTTTTATCTTTTTTAATGAATTGGTAAAAGTAATTTTTTTTGAGAGAGATAAGTTATCCAAACTAAAAATGATACTACTTGGAGTAAAGGATTTTTTAAGAAACAAGTATGGAAAATTTGAGAGTACATAAAAATAATTATAGGGGAGAAGCCATGAAAAAATTAATCAATATTCTTATCATTTCTTTCTATTTACAATTAAATATTTTTGCACAGGGTTGGAATGCTCAGCTAAACCCATTACCAACAACTAATGATTTGAATTCTGTCAGATTTATAAACGAAACAACAGGTTGGGCAGTAGGTTCTTTGGGAACAATTATTAAAACAACAAATAGCGGAGTGAATTGGACAAAACAAACAAGTGGAACAACTTATACATTGCGTTCAATTTCATTTATAAATCAAAATATTGGTTGGACTGCCGGTGAGGCTGGAATAATTCTTAAAACAACTGACGGTGGACAGCATTGGATAAATCAATCTCATGTATTTGAAGATTATAATTCTATTTACTTTATAGATCAGAATATTGGTTGGGTAGTAGGATATAATGGAGCTATTTATGCAACAGTTGACTGTGGTAATGTCTGGACAAAGCAAACAAGTGGAACAAATAATTGGTTACAATCAATCCAATTCATAGATCAAAGCACTGGCTGGATTGCAGGGTGGGGTGGTACAATTCTTAAAACATCTAATGGTGGAATAAATTGGGTGGAACAAGAAAGCGGAACAAATACAAACTTATCATCTGTCTATTTTGTGAATGAAAGTATAGGTTTTATTATAGGAGAAAATGCTACTTTAATTAAAACAACTGATGGAGGAATTACCTGGAAAAATCAATCAAGCGGAGCTGATTTATTAGTATCAATTTTTTTCTTGGATACCAATACTGGTTGGATATTAAGTCCTTTTGGTGAGATCCTGAAAACTACTAATGGTGGAATTGATTGGATAGAATACCAAACAGGTGGTTATTATTTGAACTCAATTTATTTTACTGATCAGAATAATGGTTGGATAGTTGGTTACAATGGTTCAATCTTAAAAACAACGGATGGTGGATTAAATTGGTCAATTCCATTAAATGAAATACTTTCCAATTTGTTAGACATTTTTTTTATAGATAAAAATACAGGTTGGACCGTAGGAGTAAATGGTACAATTCTTAAGACCACTAATAGCGGTAATAACTGGATTGGTCAAACAAGTGGAGTTAATACGACCTTAAACTCAGTTTATTTTATAGACCAGAATACTGGGTGGATAGGAGGAAGTGGCACGTTTCTCAAAACTATAGATGGAGGTTTAAATTGGATAATTCAAACAGACATTACAAATAAATCATTAATCTCTATTTATTTTATTAATCAGGATACCGGATTTGTTGTTGGAGAGAATGGAACTATTCTAAAAACAACAGACGGTGGCTCCACGTGGATTAATAAATCAAGTGGAACAACTAAAGATTTACGTTCAATTTATTTTGTTGATCATGAAAGTGGTTGGATTGCAGGAGCGGGCTCGATGTTTGTCCCTCCTTCATATATAGTCTATTATAAAATAATTCTTAAAACTACAGATTGTGGTGAATCGTGGATAAAGCAGGTAGATGAATATTCTCAACCAGTATATTCTATTTATTTTTTTGATAATAATACTGGTTGGGCTTTGGGTTTAGAGTTACTTAAGACAACAAATGGAGGAATAAGTTGGTTTGAATTGGGTGATAATATAAATGCGCATGACATCTACTTTAAAGATCCAAACAATGGATGGATTATAGTTGGAGGCAATGGTCTTGATGCTGAGCGAGATATTCTTTATACCTATGATGGTGGTCTTAACTTTGTAAATCAAACAGATAACTTTGACAATCCTCTAAATTGTATTTTTTTTATAGATCAAAATACAGGATGGGCAGCTGGTGATGGAGGTATAATCCTTAAAACGACTAATGGTGGGGCTTTTGTTGAAGGTGAACATAATTTACCAAGTGATTTTGCATTATCTCAAAACTATCCAAATCCATTTAATCCAATCACTAAAATAACCTATCAAATTCCACAGACAAGTTTTGTTTCTCTTAAAATTTATGATATTCTGGGAAGAGAGGTAACAACTCTAATTAACGAAGAAATATCAGCAGGAAGTTATGAAGTTGAGTTTGATGGAAATAATTTATCAAGCGGAATTTATTTCTATAAACTTCAGGCAGGAAATTATACTTCCGTTAAGAAAATGATTTTGATGAAGTAATGGACATTATTCTTTCGATAATTATAGTTAATTACAATTCTAAAAACGTGATTTTGGATTGTTTATCATCCATTAAAAATATAAATGAAAAATTTAATTTCGAAGTATTTGTTGTTGATAATGCTTCTTCAGAAAGTATAGCAGAATTAGAATCTTCTTTCCCCCAATTCAAATTCATTTATAATGAAAAAAACTTAGGATTTGCAGCCGCAAATAATATTGGAATCAAAAATGCAAAAGGAAAATATATTTTACTCCTAAATCCAGACACAATTATAAATGAAAATTCTTTTCAACCAATGATTGAATATCTTGAAAAACACAATGATGTTGGAATTGTTGGTTGTAAAATTTTTAATGCCCTGGGAGAAATAGAAAGGTCCACACATTCATTCCCTACTTTGGCAAAAGAATTTGTGCATGCAAATGAATTTATTAAAAACTTTTTTGTATATGAAAGTTGGGCAAGTAAACTTCTCAAAAATAGTTTAAAGACTAAATCAATGGATAGCTATTGGAACCACGATAGCATAAAAGAAGTTGATCATGTAACTGGTGCTTGTATGATGGTAAAAAGAGAAGCAGTTGATAAAGCGGGGCTTTTGGATGAAGCTTTTTTTTTATACAATGAAGAAGTGGAATGGAGCCTGAGAATAAAAAAAGCTGGTTATAAATCTATCTTCCTACCTGATTCAAATATAATTCATCTTTTTGGACATTCTACTAAACAAAAAGTGCAGAAACAGACACTTAACAAACTTTTAGTCGAAAGATATAGGGGTATGTTTTATTTCTTTCAAAAACACTATGGTTTTATTAGATTGTTATTATTAAGGATTATTGTACTGCAGGGTTTTGGTTTTAGACTGATTTTGAATTATCTTACTACCGTAAAAGTGCAAAAAGATAAAAAAAATGAATTACTTAATGAAAGAAAATTTATTAAGGAGATAATATCTTTGGTATATCTTAAAAACTATGATTGGAGAAAGACTTTATGAACATTGCTTTTATTAATCCTCCATTCTTCCCTAAATACTCAAGGGGATCTAGAAGCCCGGCAGTAACTAAAAGCGGAACAGTGTATTATCCAATTTGGTTAGCATTAGCTGCAGGTGTTGCTGAAAAAAACGGACATAACATAATTTTGATCGATGCACCCGCAGAACCAATAACTGCTGATGAAACCTTTCAAAGACTTTCATCCTTTAACCCTGATATTGCTGTTATTGAAACAAGCACAGGCAGTATAAGTACCGATATCAGATTTTCTGAAGAAATAAAGATTAGATTTTCCGGTTGCTTTGTTTGTCTTGTAGGTAACCATGCAACCGCTTGCGATATAGAAACTTTAAAGCAATCTAAAATTATTGATGCTGTTGCTCGAAATGAATATGAAGCAACAATAGTAGATTTAGCTGAGAGAATAGAGAGAAAAGAATCTCTCGAGAATGTTCTTTCATTAACCTGGAGGAAGGGTGACGAAATTATTGCAAATAGTCATCGTCCTGCAGCTACTCAGGAAGAACTTGATACAATGCCTTTTGCCAGTGAAATATTTAAAAGATTTTGTGATCCTAAAGATTATTTCTTTTCTGCTGGAAGATACCCACAGATAATGGTTTATACTGGAAGAGGGTGTCCTTACCTTTGTACATGGTGTGTCTATCCACAAAATTTTTATGGACATGCTTATCGTCATCGTACACCGCAAAGTATTGCAGCAGAATTTAAATACATTGAAGAGAATTTTCCTGAAGTGGTTGAAGTAACGATTGAAGATGATACTTTTACAGTTTATAAGAACCATATTATAGAAATCTGCAAACTACTAGTTGAGCAAAAAAATAAACTTACGTGGACTTGTAATGTTCGAGCGGATCTTGATGAAGAGACCATGCGTTGGATGAAGAAAGCAAATTGCAGGTTAGTAATTGTTGGATTTGAAAGTGGTTCGAACAAAATCCTTGCCTTAATGAAAAAAGGGATGAGGGTTGAACGCTTTAAAGCTGCTGAGAATGCAAGAAAGACAGGATTATTAATTCACGCTTGTTATATGATGGGAAATAGAGGAGAAACTTTAGAAACAATGCACGAGACTTTAGAGTTAGCAAAAAAAATGAATACAGATACGGCACAATTTTTCCCATTAATGCTTTATCCAGGAACAGAGGCTTATGACTGGGCTAAGAAAGAAGGATTAATAACTGCTAAAACATGGGATGATTGGTTAACACCAGAAGGATTGCATAATACGGTTGTAGGTACACATGATTTAGCTTCTCAGGAGATTGTAGATTTTTGTAATTATGCAAGGCGGGAATATTATTTACGTCCGGCTTACATACTAATGAAAATGAAAAATATATTAAAACATCCTTCGGAATTGCGAAGGACAGTAAAAGCTTTTTTTACTTTTCAGAAATATTTGTTTAATGGAAAAAATAAGGAGAATAAAGAAATATTTGATAAAAAAATTGAAAACATTAGAAAAACTAATCCCGACAGTCCCGGGAATGGTTCAATAAGTTATTCAGAGAGTATGGATGAACTTCAAAAAGCCGATGCGAATAACTGAAATCAGATAATTTTTCTAGAAATATTCTATATAGCAAAGCCGGATAAACACCGGCTTTTTTATTTATTAATTTAGTTCATTTATTAAAGTTTGTATATTTTATCGCCGTTTAATTTAAATGAGTTTATGAAATTAGTTTTTTGGATTTCAATTTTTATTTTAATTCATTCTTATTTGCTTTACCCGGGTATTATTAAAATTATTTCATTGTTTTTTAAGCAGAAAAAGTATGAAAATGAGCCGCCATTTACGATTTCTATTTTAATATCAGCTTATAACGAAGAAAAAGTTATCAGGGAGAGATTAAGCAATATAGCAGGCTTGGATTATGATCTTACGAAGGTGGAAGTATTAGTGGGCTCCGACTGTTCATCCGATAAAACGGATGAACTGCTGTTAGAATTTAAAAAAGAATATCCCTGGTTATCTGTTTATTTATTCGAAAAAAGAAGAGGCAAAGTATCGGTAATTAATGATTTGGTTAGAGAAGCAAAAAATGAAATTTTGCTATTTACAGATGCAAATACTGAGTTCGATCAATTCTCTGCAAAATATTTAGTTGCTCACTTTAATGATCCTTTGGTAGGTGGAGTTTGTGGGAGATTAAGATTATTAGAATATAAAGCAGATCCTAAAAAAAATATTGAAGAAAAAAACTATTGGGAATATGAAACTTTAATTAAAAAACCCGAAGGTAAATGTGGCATTCTGATTGGAGCCAATGGGGGTATATTTGCTATCAAACGAAGGTTATTCCAAGAAATTCCTTTAGAAAGACCGGTAACAGATGACTTATATATTTCTCTTTCCATTCTAAAGCAAAAATATAAATTTATTTATGAGCCGAATGCTATTGCATATGAAGAAGTTGCACCCTACTTAATTCACGAGTTCAAAAGGAAAATTCGTTTTAGTGCAACTAATTTTTATACTTTAATATATTTTATATATCTACTGTTTAGTAAAAACGTATTATTATCTTATGCCTTTTGGACGCATAAAGTTATAAGATGGTTAACGCCGATATTTTTGATATTAATTTTTATATTAAATGTATTCCTGATCGATCAGAATATTACATTTAAAATATTTTTATTGGTACAAGTAATATTTTATATGTTAGCAATTTCAGGTTTCTTACTAAAAAAAATCAATGTACGTATTTCTCCATTACTAATGAGTTTCTATTTTTTGATGACAAATGTTGCATTATTTATCGGTCTGATTAAATTTCTTTTTGGTAGACAAACAGCTTTCTGGCAATCAACCCCACGTTAAAGATGGCTAAGAAATTAGAAAAAATATTAATTCTCGCTATAGATTTCCTCACTATCAATCTCGCCTGGATTTTATTCTTTGGGATTAGAGTTCAATCCGGTTGGTTTGCCTTAATTATAATGCCCGAATTTTTCATCCCGATGCTTGTTATCTATTTCTATTGGCTTATCATTTTTACTTTCGTTGGAATGTACCGCACCTGGTTTGCTGCTTCAAGGTTTGATGAAATTTCTACTTTATTTAAAGCTTCTTTTGTCGGAATATTTATTTTGTTTTTTCTGATATTCCTTGATGATTATACCCATAGTGTCTCTTCTGCCAACAGAATACTGATATTTATTTATTGGGGAATATTCCTGGGGCTTGTAAGCGGAGGAAGACTTTTTATCAGGAGTTTCCAGCGCAATTTGCTTATTCGCGGCATAGGTCGTAAAAATGTATTAATAGTAGGTTTTAATAGTAAAGCAAAGGAAGTACACGATCAGTTGCTTAAACACAAGGCTTTGGGGTTAGATGTTAAGGGATATGTATCATCAAATGGGGGAGGTAGTGCGGAGGATAACTATAAAGCTGTAAGTGTTATTGGTACAATTAGAGAAATTGAAAGACTTATTGATGAAACGAATGCACAGGAAATTATTTTAGCTCTGGAGAAAGATGATCAGGATATTTTAATACGGTTGATTTCAAAGTGCGATCAGAAAAATGTTAGAATAAAAATAGTTCCTGATCTTTATGAAATATTAAGCGGACAGGCTAAAACCTCCCAGATTTACGGGATGCCCCTGATTGATATAATGCCGCAGTTAATGCCCGAATGGGAAAAGAAATTAAAAAGGCTGTTCGATATTATAATCTCTCTTTTAATCTTAATAGTTACTTTACCAGTATGTATTATTTCAGCCATAGCAATAAAATTTGATTCAAAAGGACCTCTCTTTTTTAGACAGGAAAGATGCGGGCTAAACGGTAAATCATTTACTATTGTCAAATTCAGGTCGATGTTTAGTGATGCTGAAAAGTTATCCGGACCCGTTTGGTCTAAGAAAAATGATCCGAGGATAACAAGAGTTGGTAAATTTATAAGAAGAGTAAGGATAGATGAAATACCGCAAATGTACAATGTTCTTAAAGGGGAAATGAGCTTAGTGGGTCCCAGACCTGAAAGACCTTTTTTTGTTGAGAAGCTCGCAGACGAAATTCTTTACTATAAAAGAAGGCTTAAGGTAAGACCCGGAATAACGGGCTGGGCACAGGTTAAACATAAATATGATGAATCGTTAGAGGATGTGAAGATTAAATTAAGATACGATCTTTTCTATATTGAAAATATGTCGTTAAGAATGGATTTTAAGATAATACTTAGAACAATTTATATTGTTCTGTTCGGTAAAGGGCATTACAATTAATATTTTATTATAGAGACAAAATGGCTGAAAACAAATCGCTGGTAATTATTCCCACATATAATGAACTGGACAACATAAAAAAGTTAGTACCGGATATTCTTAACAGGTATGAAAATGTGGATATACTTGTTGTGGACGATAACTCTCCAGACGGTACGGGTAAATACATAGCGGAACTTTCTGAATCTGACAGTAGATTAAAATATATCCTTAGGGAACAAAAGATGGGGTTAGGTACCGCTTACATAGCAGGATTTAAATATGCACTACAAAATAGTTACGCTTACATTTTTGAAATGGATGCAGACTATTCTCACGATCCACTGGAGATTGATAATTTTCATAAGGCAATCGAAGATAGTGATCTCGTACTTGGCAGCCGCTATCTGACGGGAGTGAATGTTGTTAACTGGCCTATGCGCAGGCTTTTGCTTAGTTATTTTGCAAATCTTTATACAAGAATTATTACCGGTCTTCCTGTTCACGATGCGACTGGCGGTTATAAATGTTTTAGAAGAGAGGTTCTCGAGGCAATTAATCTTGACAAAGTGAAATCTAACGGATATGCTTTCCAGATTGAGATGACATTTAAAGCCTGGAAGAAAGGATTCAGGATGAAAGAAATATCGATCATCTTTATAGACCGCATGAAGGGGAAATCGAAGATGTCCAGGAAAATTGTACGTGAGGCAATTTTCATGGTCTGGAAGTTAAGAGTGAATAGTTTTCTGGGAATTCTTTAGGAATAAAAGTGGATCTTTCTATAATCATAGTGAATTATAACGTTAAGGAATTCCTCCAGAATTTAATTTACTCTATTTATAAAGCCGGGGGGAAAATAAATTATGAGATAATAATTGTAGATAATGCCTCCGACGACGGAAGTGTTGAATTCCTCCGGGAAAAATTTCCGGATATAAAATTAATTATTAATGAAAAAAATCTTGGCTTTAGTAAAGCTAACAACATCTGTTTATCCATTGCCAAAGGGAAATATATTCTTCTCTTAAACCCCGATACGATAGTTCAGGAAGATACTTTCGAGAAAATGATTAAATTCTTTGAGCAAACTCCCGATGCCGGCATGGCAGGCTGCAAAATTCTCAACCCGGACGGAACTCTTCAGCTTGCCTGCAGAAGAAGCTTTCCGGGACCATGGACATCATTTTGCAAGGTGACTGGTTTAAGTAATCTTTTCCCAGGTAGTAAATTATTTGCAAGATACAATCTTACCTATCTTGATGAAAATCAAACATACGAAGTTGATGCTATATCAGGCTCTTTCATGATGCTGAAAAGGGAAGCGTATGAAAAGGTCGGTAAGCTCGATGAACAATTTTTTATGTATGGTGAGGATCTTGATTGGTGTTATAGAGTACAAAAGGAAGGTTACAAAGTTTATTATGTTCACGATACTCAGATAATTCATTATAAAGGAGAAAGTACTAAAAGAAGCAGTATAGATGAAACAAAAATATTTTACAATGCCATGCATCTGTTTGTAAAAAAACACTTCGCAAGTTCAATGCTTGTTGAATTGATTTTGAGATCAGGTATCGGTTTCAGAAAGTTTTTTGCATTCCTTGGGAAAAGAAAACTTATTTTGTTCTCTGTTATAACCGATTTTATTCTTTTTAACTTTTCACTTTACATTGCAGAAAGATTTTATATTTATTTATCAGACTGGCCGGGCTTTCACGATTATCATCTGCCGATAATCTATACTGTTCCTGCACTCATTCATATTATCGTAGGATCTTCGTTCGGGGTTTACAAAAAAGATTCTCTCTCGGTTCTGAAAAATTTTGCAGCAATAATAGTAAGTTTCTTTATTTTGTCTTCCATCACTTTCTTTTTTAAAAACCTTGCGTACAGCAGGGCTGTTGTTATTATCACATATCTTTTACTATTCTTAACTTTAACTTTTTGGAGAACGATAGCAAAGCTTGTATTTAAAGTCGGTGCCGATAAATATGAAGTTGGCAAGAAAACCTTAATAGTAGGTCTCAACAATTATGTAATACAAATTGCAGATAAACTAAAATCTAAGAAGACGGATTTACATTCTGTAACAGGATTAATTGGTTTTTCAAACAAAGATATTGGGAAGAAAATCGGAGAGCTTGAAGTAATTGGAACTACAGATAACATTGAGAAAATAATTCGCGATAAGCAGGTTCATGAGGTGATATTTTCATCGCAGGAACTTTCTTACAACCAGATGATGAAAATAGTATCAAAATGCCAGGATGAAAATGTAGAGTTTAAGTTGATTGGGGATAATTTGGATTTCATCGTTGGTAAAACATCTGTTTCCATGCTCGACGATATACCATTAATACAAATCAGTTATAATATTTCAAACCCGTTACAAAAATTTATCAAATCGTTATTCGATTATTCTCAAGCGATAGCTGCTTTGTTTTTTATATATCCTTTCATATATTTCATTACGAAAGTAACTAAAAAGCAAACGGTTTTTAGGAATTTTATTCTCAGCGTCCCACATATTTTTACCGGGAAAGTCAGTTTCGTAGGACCCCAGAAAGCTGAAAGCAACGGCAACTTATATTTAGGAAAAAGAGGATTAACAGGTTTGTGGTACACTGAGAATACAGATGAACGTGATTATGAAAAGCTCAATATTTTTTATGCCAAGAATCAAAACATCTGGCTCGACCTCGAAATATTGGGTAAGACACTAAATAAGATGTGGAATACCAGACCATAAGATGGCTAAAAATATACTAGATTTTGAAAAGCCAATTGTTGAGCTTGAAGCTAAGCTTGAGGAGATGAGAAAGTTTTCAGGTGATCTCGATATTGGAAAGGAAATCCAGAAGATTGAAGATAAGGTCAGGCAATTGAAAGAAACACTTTATAAAGATCTTACCCGCTGGCAAAGGGTACAGCTTGCCCGCCATCCCGACCGACCTTTTACACTCGATTATATTTATGAGATGACAAGTAATTTTATCGAGCTTCATGGAGACCGCAACTATAAGGATGATAAAGCGATTGTCGGCGGATTAGCTCAGTTAGATGAATATAAAATCGTAATAGTTGGGCATCAGAAAGGAAGAGATACCAAAAGTAATTTATTTAGAAACTTCGGCATGCCTAATCCCGAAGGTTACAGGAAAGCTCTTCGGCTGATGAAACTTGCTGAAAAATTTAACAGACCTGTCGTTACTTTGATAGATACACCCGGGGCTTACCCTGGTGTGGAAGCGGAAGAACGAGGACAAGCCGAAGCAATTGCAAGAAACTTATTTGAGATGAGCAGGTTAAAAGTGCCTATCATTGTTGTAATAATTGGCGAGGGGGCAAGCGGTGGTGCTCTTGGAATAGGTTTGGGCGACAGGATTTTGATGCTGGAGAATTGCTGGTATTCGGTAATCAGTCCCGAGTCATGCTCAAGTATTTTATGGAGAAGCTGGGATTATAAAGAGCAAGCAGCAGAAGCTTTAAAGCTTACAGCACCCGATCTTCTTGAGCAGGAAATAGTTGATCGTATTATACCTGAACCAATGGGGGGTGCACATAAAAATCATAAAGAGGCTGCTGCAATCTTAAAGAACGCTTTAAAAGAAGAATTGTCCCAGCTAATAAAAATTAAACCCGAAAAACTTGTTGAAACGCGGCGCGAGAAGTTTGGCAAAATGGGTGAGTTTATAGAATAAATTTATTCAGCTAAGGGGAAATAATGAAAAAAATATACTTTATTATTTTAATACTTTCGTTCTCTTCGGATTTACTACCACAATTGAAACTTTCTTATAATTCCAAAGATGTTATTGGAGAAAACAGGATTACAGGTTATGCTTTTAATACTGATTCTGTAAAAGTAGTTAGTCAGAAATCTCCTGCATTAGCTTGTGTGTTATCACTTTTAGTCCCTGGTTTGGGGCAGGTTTACAATGGTGAAATAATTAAAGGATTATTATTTGCTACTGGTGTTGTGGCTGGTACATATTTACTTGTATTTAGTGGAGGAGATTTCGAACATGAATCTTCAACTAGTGAACCTTTATTTTATACAGGAATGATCGTTGCCGGGGTAAGTTATCTCTGGTCTATTATTGATGCACCTGTTTCAGCATCAAGAATAAATGAAGAGAGGAGACTTAACCTCTTAGGTGGAGAAATTGAATTACAGACTTGTTTTAGTAATAAAGACGTTCGTTTTTTTACAAGAATTTATTTTAATTGACTGAAACCCTTTTAACTGTTCATTCCCTTTCAGTCTAAACATTGTTGGAAATTATCTCTCTATTATCCTTCCTTTTTAATACATTTATAATTAAAAATTTTATAAATAGATAATGATTGAAAACAAAACAGAAATTCGTGTCCGCTATGCCGATACCGATCAGATGCACTTTGTATATAATGGAAAGTACCTTGAGTACTTTGAAGTAGGCAGAACCGAGCTGCTGAGAGAAATCGGATTACCATATGAAGCAATAGAGAAAGAAGGATTTCTTCTTCCTGTACTTGAAGCGTATGTTAAATACAAGCTGCCTGCTTATTATGATGATGTTTTGGTAGTAAAGTCTTTCCTAAAAAAAAATCCTGATCTGAAAGTTCATATTGATTATGAAATACTTAGAAAAAACAGTACAGATTTAATAGCTGAAGGTTTTACTATTCATGCGTTTATCGACAAAAGAAATAAAAAAGTTACGCGACCTCCGGATTTTTTTGTTAAGGCAATAAAGAAATTCTTCCCCGAAGTTTTATAATGATAGAAAAGATTAAAGAACTTTCAAAAGATACAGTTGTTTACGGCATAAGCACTATTGTTGGCAGGTTTCTTAATTTTATTTTAGTCCCCTTTTATACCAATATTTTTATTCCTGCAGATTACGGCGTTATTACAAACGTGTACGCATTTATAGCGATAATGAATATTATATTCATATACGGTATGGATGCGGCTTATCTCAAATTTTCTAAAGATAAAGAACTGGGAAGTGAAAAAGATAATTTTTCTACGCCATATTTCTCAGTTTTGATATTATCATTTGTCTTTTGTCTTTTCATTTTACTTTTAAGAAATGGAATTGGAAGCGAACTAGCAGTTCCAGCAAACTATAACTACCTGCTCATTTTAGTCTCTGCCATTCTTTTTACTGATTCAATTGCCGTATTGCCATTTATCAAACTAAGAATAGAAAGAAAAGCGAAGAAGTTTGCATTATTTAAGATTATTAATATTTCAATTAACGTTTTACTCAACCTTATTTTAATTCTGAAATATAAAATGGGAATCGAGGCTGTTTTTATCAGTAATCTTGCAGCATCTGCTTTTACATTTTTGTTGTTGATTCCTTCAATTATTAATTCCCTAAAACTTTCTTTTAGTAAAAAAATATTTAACAGAATGTTAAAGTTCGGGCTGCCCTATCTTCCTGCCGGGTTAGCATCGATGATCATACAGGTTATTGACAGACCTATAATGGAACATCTCACCGATCTTAAGACTCTCGGAATTTACCAGGCAAATTATAAGCTTGGAATATTCATGATGCTGTTTGTCAGTATGTTTCAGTATGCCTGGCAGCCTTTCTTTATGCAGGAAGCCGGAGGTGCTGAAGCGAAAAAAGTTTTCTCGAAAGTTATGACTTACTTTACTCTTGCAGGCTCTGTAATTCTTGTTCTGCTTTCTTTATTTATAGATGACTTTGTAAAGTTTGAAATTTTTGGAAGGACAATAATCGGATCTTCATATTGGAGTGGATTGAATATTGTTCCCGTAATCCTTTTAGCTTATTTATTTAACGGCTTGTACGTTGTTTTTACTGCCGGTATTTATATTAAAGAAAAAAGTATTTACGTCCCTGTTATTACAGGAATAGCGGCAGCAGTTAACATAATAATAAATTTTATTTTGATACCTGAAATGGGAATAATGGGAGCTGCATTAGCCACGCTCGCCAGCTATTTCGTTATGTCGGCAGGTTTATATTTGGTAACCCGGAAGTTTTACAAGATAGAATATGAAAAAAAGAAAATAGCATTAATATTTTTCTTTGTAATGATTACAGGGATTATATACTATGTTCTGTATTACAACGAACAATTATTTTTGATTTATAAGTTTCTGCTTCTTATTTTGTTCTTAGCTTCGATTTTATTTTTTATTGTTGATAAAGAAGAAAGAAAATTTTTAATTGATAAATTTGTAAGAAGGAATTGATTTTTAGAATGAATGGAATTGTCCCTGTTAAGATTAAGAGATTGAGCAATGAGTTTAATGATATTCCTCTTCCTTCATATTCAACAAGAGGAAGTTCGGGAGTAGATGTGAGAGCAGCGGTTAAAGAAGATGTGATTATTCCCAATGGTGAGCTAAGATTAATTCCCACCAATTTATCTGTTGAGATTCCCGAAGGTTATGAAATTCAGGTAAGACCGAGAAGCGGTCTTGCAGCAAATCATGGTATCAGCATATTGAATTCACCCGGTACGATTGATTCTGATTACCGTGGTGAGATAAAAATAATAGTAATGAATTTAGGTAGAGAGGAATTTAAAATTTCCCGTGGCGACAGGATTGCCCAGATGGTCGTTTCAAAAGTTTATAAAGCAGAGTTTCTTGTCTCAGAAGATCTTGAGGAAAGCATAAGGGGAAATGGCGGCTTTGGCCATACGGGCAGAACCTGACGACCAGGTTGTTCTTTAGTCGTTCCTTTCTTTCACGTACAGAATTAAGTTAGGACTGCTTGATGTCGGATTTTATTCATCTGCATAATCATTCCCATTATAGCCTTCAGGATGGCGCTTGTACTGTTGATGCGTTGATTGGTGCGGCAAAGAAAAATAATATGCATGCTGTTGCACTCACCGATCACGGTGTAATGTACGGCATTGCAGAATTCTATAAAACTGCTGTTAAAGAAGGCATAAAACCAATTGTAGGAATGGAAGCCTACGTTGTTAAAGAAGGCAGCAGGTTTGACAGGGGAAGCGCCGATAATATGAACGGCAGAAAAAAATCGAAACATTATAATCATCTTCTTCTGCTTGCAAAGAATAAACAGGGCTATAAAAACTTATCTAAACTTTCAACATTAGGACACACTGAAGGTTTCTACTATAAACCGAGAATCGATTTGGAATTGCTTAGGAAATATCACGAAGGCATAATTTGTACATCAGCCTGCCCTGCCGGAATCGTTTCTGTTCCTCTAATCAATAATGATTATGACAAGGCAAGAGCCGTTGCAAAAACTTATAAAGAAATTTTTGGCGATGATTTTTATCTCGAAATACAAAACCACGGAACAGATATTGAAAAACCTCTGCTCGAGGGAATCCCCAGGTTAGCTAAAGAGCTTGGAATAAAATTAGTCGCTACAAATGATTGCCATTATATAGAAGAAGAACATTCTATCGCTCACAATATCCTTTTGTTATTGTCTGATAAGAATGGTAGCGATTATAAAGATTTAAGATACGGTACTAAAGAAATATACTTCAAAACAGAAGAGCAGATGAAGAAGCTTTTCAAAAATTTTAAAGGCGCTATCGAAAATACTTTAGAGATTGAGTCGAAGATAAATTTAAATTTGGATTTTGAAGGACATCTCTTTCCACAATTCCCTATACCTAATGATTCGCCTACAAAAAATGCCGAAGAATACTTTGAACTTTTAACAAGAAAAGGATTTGAAAAAAAATTTCCAAAACAAACTTCAGAATTAATAGATCGTTTGGAGTTTGAAATCGATTCAATTAAAAAAATGGGTTTTGCCGGTTACTTCCTTATTGTTCAGGATTTCATTAATTCAGCAAAGGGAATGAACATTCCTGTTGGACCGGGAAGAGGCAGCGTGGCAGGCAGTCTTGTAGCTTTTGTTCTCGGTATAACAAATATAAATCCTTTGGAATATAATCTTCTTTTTGAACGCTTTCTGAATCCTGCACGAAAGTCTATGCCTGATATAGATGTTGACTTTGCAGACGATAAACGGGGAGATGTTATTGAGTATGTAAAAAATAAATATGGAAGCGAGTGCGTTAGTCAGATAATAACTTTTAACCGACTCTCGTCAAAAGCTGTAATACGCGATGTTGCCCGTGTATTAAAAATTCCTATCCCGACAGTTAATAAAATTACAAAGTTCATTCCCTCGAAATTCGGAAAAGTTTATACAATAGATCAGGCTCTTGCGGAAGTTCCGGAATTAAAATGGGTTAAAAATTCAGATGACCCGCAAATACAGGACTTAATTAAATATGCAAGAGTATTGGAGGGAATGAACAGGAATGCATCCAAGCATGCAGCAGGAATAGTTATTACCCCCAACGATGTTAGCGATTATGTTCCCCTTGCTACAGCAGTACAGCAAACAGATGTCGTTACTCAATTCAATATGAAGGAGATTGAAAATGCAGGTTTGCTAAAGATGGATTTTCTTGGCTTAAGAACGCTTACAATTATCCGGGATACTATTTCTTTAGTTGAGAAGAACAGAAATATAAAAGTTGATATTGAAAATATACCTCTTAATGACGAAAAGACTTTCCAGATTTTTTCAAAGGGGCAAACAACGGGCGTCTTCCAGTTTGAATCTTCCCCGATGAGAGAATATTTAAAAAAGTTAAAACCTACATGCCTCAGCGATCTTTCTGCAATGAATGCGCTTTATCGTCCTGGTCCAATGGAATTTATAGATGACTTCATAGACAGGAAGTTCGGCAGGAAAAAAGTGATTTATTTACATCCTGTACTGGAAACTATTTTAAAAGAAACCTACGGTATTATTGTTTACCAGGAACAAGTGATTCAGATAGCAAACAAAGTAGCAGGAATGAGCCTTGCAGAAGCCGATATATTAAGAAGAGCAATGGGCAAAAAAGATCTTGCTTCAATGAAAAATCAGAAAGTAATTTTTGTAGAAGGTGCTGTTAAAAATAATATTCCTAAAAGAACAGCAGAAGATATTTTTGATGCAATTAATAAGTTCGCGAATTACGGTTTCAACAAAAGTCACTCTGTCGCCTATAGTTATATAGCATACCAGACGGCTTATTTAAAAGCTCATTTTACTCCCGAGTTCCTCGCTGCTAACCTGACTAACGAGTTCGGCAACTCGAATAAAGTTGCAACTTTCCTTGAAGACTGTAGAAAATTGAAGATAGATATTTTGCCTGCAGATGTTAATAATCCTTCAGTCGATTTTGATGTTGATTCAGATAGCAAAATAAGATTCGGTATGTCTGCTATTAAAAATGTCGGCAAGACAGCAGTTGAAGAAATAATTAAGACTAAAGAAAAGCTTGGAAGAAACTTTAAAAGCATTTTTGATTTTTGTGCTAATGTAGATACAAGAATCGTAAATAAAAGAACACTTGAGAGTCTTGTTCTTGCAGGAGCGTTTGACTCAATAAATAAATACAGGGCAAAGCTGCTTGCAGTTGTTGAGCAGGCACTTGATATCGGCTCAAAAATTCAAAACTCAAAGCTTTCTTCCGAGAACAGTTTATTCGGAGGTACCGAGGAAATTAAGTTTTCGGAACCGCCTTTACCAAATATACAGCCGTGGACACCAAAGGAAAGGCTTGCAAGAGAAAGAGAAGTTACAGGCTTTTACGTTACCGGTCATCCTTTAAGTAAGTATGAAGTTGATTATAAATCTTTTACAACAATACATTTCGGAGAAACCGAGCAGCTCGAAGAGATGGATGTTGTAAAAGCTTGTGGAGTGATAACATCAGTTAAAACAAAAATTGATAAGCAGGGAAGGACTATGGCATTCTTTACTGTAGATGATTTTTCCGGTTCCTGCGAGGCGCTTATGTTTTCAAAAGTATATGAACAGTATGGTAAATATTTACATGTAGAAGAATGCGTATTTATTGTTGGAAAACCTGAAAGCAGCGGTGATGCAATCAAAATTCATATTGAAAAGCTGATTCCTATTGAAGAAGTAAGGGAAACTTATACCGAGAGTATTAAAATCTATCTTGATAAAGAAAAACACTCGCTCCAAAAAATTGTTGAACTAAAAAAAATACTTTCAAGATATAAAGGAAACATACCGGTATTTATCTCTTTAATAAACAATGGGTCAAGGGGAAGAAAGTTTAGTTTAAGGGAACTACGTGTAAAAGTAACAAATGATTTAATTACAGAACTTTCTGAATCTTTGGGAGAAGATTCACTAATACTTTATAGTAAGAGATAGTGAGTATTATTTGAATACCATCCGCCTATTTCGTATAATTTGAACTCGGAATTATATCGAATTAGAAAAATAATCTGTTTATGAATAGAGAAGAAAATAAAAAATACTGGGCTTTGATTCTCGGAGCTTCCTCAGGCTTTGGTGAGGGAGTAGCACTTAAGCTTGCAGAAGATGGGTTCAACATTGCCGGAGTACATCTCGATAGGCAGACAACTATTCATAATGTAGATAGGATTGTTAAACAAATTGAATCATCTGGATCGCAGGCAAAGTTCTTTAACATTAATGCTGCTGATGATAAAAAACGATCTGAGGTTATTTCAGAACTTAAAAAAATGTCAGGCGGTCAACCTATAATTAAAGTGCTTCTGCACTCTTTGGCGTTCGGTACTTTAAGACCATTTACCGGTTTAAATAATGAGCAGCCGATTACAAAAGCTCAAATAGAAATGACACTGGATGTAATGGCTCATTCGATTGTTTACTGGACACAGGAATTAATCTCTGATAATCTTATTGCTAAAAAAGCCAGGATTTTTGCAATGACCAGCTCAGGAGGGCATTCGGTAATTCCTCATTATGGTGCTGTATCTGCTGCAAAAGCAGCAGTAGAATCTCATGTAAGACAATTAGCTTATGAACTTGGTCCAATGGATATAGCAGTTAACGCAATTATGGCTGGCGTAACTGATACACCGGCGCTTAGAAAAATTCCGGGAAATGAACCGATGATTCAGGTTGCTGAAAGAAAAAATCCAAGGAATAGGCTAACTACACCAGCAGATATTGCTAAGGTAATTTCTATACTCTGTATGGATGGAGGAGAATGGATTTCCGGTGGAATAATCAATGCCGATGGTGGAGAAGATATTGTTAATTTCGTCGGGCAGGGAAAAAAGGGTATTATATAATATATTATTAGATAGAAGGACAATGAAACCAGTTACACTTACAGACGATAACTTTGAAAAGGAAGTAATAAATTCAGACAAACCTGTTTTAATTGACTTTTGGGCAGTATGGTGTGGTCCCTGTAAAATTATTGCTCCAGTTATGGAGGAACTAGCAGCAGAATATGAAGGAAAAGTTAAAGTTGGAAAACTTGATGTAGATGAAAATCAGCAGGCGTCAATTAAATATGGAGTCCGCAGTATTCCCACTTTATTAATATTTAAAAACGGGAAAGTTAAAGATACAATCATCGGGGCGGTTCCCAAGTCCCAGATTGTGCAGAAACTAAACGCAGCATTATGAAAACATTTCTTTAATTTCTTCAAAAAAAACAAGGGAGAACTTAGAACTAAAATGAAAAAAATACTTGTTACGGATGCTGTTGACAAAAAATGCGTTGGTATTTTGGAAGCAGCTGGTTGTGAAGTTAAATATCAGCCGGGGATGCCCCGAGATCTTATCGAAGCAGAAATAAATAATTATAATGGGTTGATTGTTAGGAGCGAAACTAAAGTTAATTCTGAATTGATATCGTTAATGAATAATATGGAGGTTATAGGCAGAGCCGGAACAGGGGTAGACAATATAGATGTAGAAGCTGCAACAAGAAAAGGAATTGTTGTAATGAATACTCCCGGAGGCAATACAATTTCAACAGCCGAACATACTATGGCTTTAATAGTTTCATTGTGCAGGAACATAGCCCAGGCTAATCAGTCTATGCGTTCCGGAAAATGGGATAAGAAATCATATAGAGGAACTGAGCTTCAGGATAAAACTCTTGGAGTAGTTGGTCTTGGAAGAATAGGCAGAGAAGTCGCTGTAAGGTCAAAGGCTTTTGAGATGAATGTTATAGCTTACGATCCTGTTGTCTCGGAAGAATTGGCACATAAAGTTGGAGTCACACTTGTTGATTTAAACACAATTTTTGAAAAGTCAGATATCATTACTTTTCATGTTCCGCTGAATGATGAAACGAGAAATATGATTTCTACAGAAACTCTTCAGAAGTGTAAGAACGGAGTAAAGATCATTAATTGTGCACGTGGTGGTATAATAAATGAGGAAGCATTATTAAACGGGTTGGAATCGGGAAAAGTTTCTGCTGCAGCATTAGATGTATATGAGAAAGAACCACCCGATCTGTCAGGGAAATTAATCCAGCACCCTAAAGTTATTGCCACACCTCATCTGGGAGCTTCAACTGAAGAAGCCCAGGAAAAAGTCGCAGTTCAGATTGCAGAACAAATGGCAGGGCTTTTTCAAAAAGAATCTGTACGCGGCGTTGTTAATGCGGCGGCAATTGGAGCAGAAAGTAACGGTGAAATAGCACCGTATGTTAGGTTAGCCGAAAATATAGGAATACTTCATTCGCAATTAATCAGGGACCAGTTAAAACAGATTAACATAAACTTTGGTGGTGAACTTCCGCATCTACTTTGCTTTCTACAGCCATGTTAAAAGGATTTCTTTCAAGAAGAGTGGCTGAAGTTGTAAACTTTATTAATGCGCCTTACCTTGCCAAAGAAATGGGAATAGTAGTTAACGAAATAAAGACCGGAGCCAATTCAAATTATACAAATCTCTTAACTGTGGATTGTGAAACCGATAAAGAAAATAAATCATTAGCCGGTACTGTCTTTGGTAATAATGAACTAAGAATTGTAAGTATAGATTCTTTCCACCTTGAATTAAAACCGGAAGGGCACATGCTTTTTTATTCTAATATAGATAAACCGGGTATGCTTGCAACTGTTGGAAAAATTTTAGCAGATGCAAACATTAATATTGCGGGTCTTTCTTTAGGGCGTCTGGAAGCGGGCAAAGAGGCGCTAACTGTTATTAATACAGACAGTGAGATAAATAAAAAAGTTGTGAAAGATATCCTGGCGATAAATGGCGTACATAAGGTATTAACGGTTAAAATTTAAGTTGAACGGGGGAAATCCCTTGACATTTTTCAAAAAAAGGTTTAATTCTCCATGAGAAAAATTAAGGCTTTTTAACACTTGACATACAATTATTGGTATAGTAACTTAAATATCGTTATACAAATCAACAATAATTAAAAGGAGAGCACTATGCTTAAAAGATCATTTACTGTTTTTTTTCTTTTGCTGGTATGTAGCCTGATGGTTTTTGCTCAGAATAAAGTAGTCTTAAAACCAATTGGGTCAACATACATCAGCAAAAGTGGTCATGCCCCCGAATTCACAGTTGTTCGCAATACTAAAGGAACTACTACCGTTCAGAATAAAATTGCCCCTCCGCCGATGAAGTTTAATAATGTCCAAGGAACTCTCGATACTCTAAGTTATCGCGACTCTTACGGAACAGTTGATAACTGGAATACAAACTTTGTTACTTACGGTGGTGATGTTGAAATATGCTGGTTTGAAGCTCCTGCGGATTTAACAATAAAGGCAATTGGTGCTACCTTCTCTAGTAATGGTGCAGCTGATGCAGGCGATGATGTACAGGGAAGTTTTAAAATATACAAAGTTGGAAATGGAATAACCGCAGATGACTTGTCAAATGTTGGTCCTGCAGCAAGAAAGCAAGGTACTTTTGTTAATTCAAGCGCTTCTTTGGGTTATGTGGCGTTTGAAGACGAATCCGATGGGAGTGGTTATATAAATAGTGGTAATCTTGCTGCATTTCCATTTGCTGAAGATATATGGAGCGATGTCGGTTTCGGTTATCCTTTAACACCTGCAACTTCTCCTTCTACTGATCCGGTTTTGGAAATGGTTGCAACAATGGAATTTGGTTTTGAACCGACCCTTCTTAGAGGAGAAATATTTGGAGTAGTCTTTAAAAACGAAAATCCGGACCTCGGTAACACTGCTCAACAGATAGGAATCTGGTCGTACGCAATAAGTGGCAACCCTTCTCCATATAGCTGGAAGTTTTATGCTACAGGTCGTACCACTGGTGATTCTTCAACTGCTTACTGGTACTCGAGAGAGTATATCTGGGGAATGGCAGCTGTTGTTGATTTAACCGGCGACAGACCTCCGGTTATTGCTAATGTTACTTCTTTAGGTACTACATTATCTAATGCAGACCGCGAAGTTAGTGCAACTATTACAGATGATAATCCTTCGGGTTCTACAGCAGGTGGAGTCACTGCTGCTACTTTACAATGGAGTACAGACGGTGGAACAACCTGGAATGACGTTGCTATGTCGAATACAGGTGACGTTTATAGCGGAATGGTGCCCGGACAAGCAGCCGGTGCAAATGTTTCTTACCGAATAGTTGCTACTGATGATAACACTAATTCTAGTACGTCTCCTCCAAACTCATACAAAATATTTATAAAAGTAAATGATGTTCTGTTTCTTTATAATACAGGTGACTATACCACAAATACAGCAAAAAGACTTTATATAGGTAGTGGTAACGATCCTGATAACAGTTATATAATTAATCCTGTTAAAAATGATGTATGGTTAGCTTCGGATGGTACGTCGGAAGCTGCAGACGTAATGTCGTTATATAATTATGTTGTTGAAGTTAGCGGTTCATTTCCGGATGCTGATTTTTCTGATGCTGTGAAAGCATATTTAGCTGCGGCTACTGCTGGTAACACACGTAATTATTTCCTTTCCGCCCAGGATTATGGGTGTTATATAACGGGCGATTGCAGTAATATCACTTTTGCTGCAGGCGATTTCCAGTATGACTATTTGGGTGTTGGGACTTTAGGACCACAGGATCTTCCAGGTGCTATAGTTGGATTAACAGGAGTTTCCGGCGATCCTCTCAGTGGCTGGGCAGCTGATTATGCAACTACAAATAGTGTCGGTTATTATTATGACCCAAGTTATGAACTTGGATTTACAAGTTATATTGATGCTTTAACCCCCACTTCAGGTGCTACTGCTACGTTTATGAGTGATGGACAGGTTGTTGGTGTTCGAAACGAAGGTGACAATTGGAAAACTGGATTTATAACTTTTGATTATGCTGCATCCAACTTCAGATCAGACACGTCGGCAGCAGGACACGATGATGCAGGTTATGCTTGGGGTATTACAGTAGGTAACCAGGCACTTGCTTTCTTGGAGTGGGCTGGATATGTAGTAGACGTAAAACCTGTTAAAGGAGCTACTCCTACAGCTTACAGCTTACGCCAAAATTATCCGAATCCCTTCAACCCTACTACGTTAATCAACTACAGTATTCCTAATGCAGGGAACGTTGTATTAAGTGTATATGACGTATTAGGCAGTAAAGTAACAGACCTAGTAAATACATTTCAGCAAGCGGGCAGCTTTAACGTTACGTGGGATGGAACCAATCAGTATGGTACAAAAGTTACGAGCGGGACATACTTCTATCAGTTGAAAACTGATAATGGTTTCGTTGAAACGAAGAAAATGATCTTATTGAAGTAATCACTATTGGATAGTGATCGATTTAGTATGGACTCCTTGAAAAAAGGAGTCCATATATATTTATTATAAAACATTTTTGTTGAAGTTGCACTTGGTATAACAAATCCCTATTCAAGATCAGGAGTTATACATTTGTGTTACTTCACCGCAAATGAAATGTGAAATATTTATAGTGAGGAATGAGATGAAAAAAAAATTTACCATTTACACGCTGCTGTCTGTTCTCTTTCTTTCGATACCAAGCCTTTTGGCACAGACGGGTGTCGGTAAACTTGCTGGAAAAATTCTGGATGCCGATACAGAAGAACCGCTCATAGGGGCAAATATTGTTATTCTTAATACCGACTTAGGTAGTGCGACAAATGTTGAGGGAGAATATTTTATTTTAAATATTATTCCCGGTACTTACACTGTCAAAGTTAGCTATGTTGGTTATGGTGAAAAGGAAATTCAGGAAGTTAGGATAGTTGCGGGTGTTACCTATGAGCTTAATGTCGAGTTAAATCCAGGAATTGAATTGGTTGAGGTTATAGTAACCGATAAAAAATTATTTGAAGAAAAGGCTACCAATACTGTAAAGGTACTTGATTCGGATCAAATAACCCATTTGCCTGTTAGGGGTATTGAACAGTTAGCTTCACTTCAGGCAGGTGTTGTAATAGCAGAAGGCAGTGGCGGCACCGGTGGAAATGCTGCCATAAATGTACGAGGTGGAAGAGGCGGCGAAGTTGTGTACGTGGTCGATGGAGTTGTTCAGAATGACGCATTGTGGGGACAGAATTTTTCACAGGTTAGTAATTCATCTATCGAACAGTTATCATTCCAGGTTGGAGGCTTTGAGGCAAAATATGGACAATCCCAGTCGGGTATAGTTAGCGTAACAACCAAATCCGGAGCGGCACATTATTCAGTCTATGCAGATGCTTTGACCTCCACTTTTACTGATGATTATGGATATAATCTTTATTCCGCTAATATAAGCGGACCCATTATCCCGGGAGAGAATGATCATACTTTTTTCCTTTCTGCGGAAAGAGGCTGGTTTTTAGATGGCGATCCATCTGCTATTGGAGTTAGTTTTCCATCAACAGGATATTCATCTACCACGAATCCCGGAAACTCAGAAGGAGTATGGAGATACAATGGAAAGATTACATCTAATTTAGGAAATCAGTTTGTGCTCAGGTTAAGTGCAAACTTTAATAGAAGAGATTACAGGGCTAATAGATATGGAGGTCCTAATTCATGGAATGTGGACTACAGTTTTTATAAAAATAATCCTGAACATGTCGGCTTAAGACAGAGAGATAATCTCTCCTTAACTGCAAAGTTATCACAAAATATTGGTACAAGTTCATTTTATGATATTACCTTAGGATACAAATCGTATTCTGAAGAGCAAGGCGACGGTGTGTTCTTCGATAGACTTGAAGAATATGGCGATACCCTTTATAATTCATTAATACCTGCTCAAGGTGATCAATCGGCATTAGATTATGACAAAGTGGGAATTTTCGCTGCGAAAGGATATGTAGATAATTTTTACAGGAAAATGGGTAATGAAACTTATTCTGCAGATATCAGTTTTACTTCTCAGTTGGAATCACATCTGTTGGAGTTCGGCGGAGGATTCAAATATAATTTAATGCGATATTATTCATTATTACCTGTTAGGCTTGCTTATCGTAATCGGGATTATGTTGATGCTAATGGTAATTTAATCCCGGCTTTAAGTCGTGAACAGAGATATGCAGATAGACATCCAAACCGATGGGGTTATGATTTATTTGGTAATGAGATTGGATCAAGCGATTCGTTGGGAGCCGAAACTCCTATGCTGGCTTATGGATACATTCAAGATAGATTTGAGCTGGAAGACATTGTATTAAATTTAGGTATCAGGTTTGATTATTGGGCATCGCGTTCAAAAGTTTTAAAAGATCCTACATTACCTTATGCAGGTGGGTCAAATCCTAATGATTTTGATGAAGGTGATTTCAATACAAAGGATCCTGAATTTTATATATCTCCAAGAATCGGGCTTGGTTTTCCTGTAACTGCTTCTACGGTTTTTCATGCTCAGTATGGAAGATTTATTCAGGAACCAAGATTATTAGATGCATTTTTATTTCAGTCTCAGCTTTATAGTATAACATTCGATAATAATTTCCCGTTCAACAACGGAGAAATTACCAGTGAAAAAACGACACAATATGAAATCGGACTTAGGCAGGTTCTTGGTAACAATGCCGCTGCATTGAATATTACGGGATTCTATAAAAACACCGAGGGATTATCTAACCTGGAAGCTTATTATTTTTATCGTGAAGAAGGTGGGGAGAGATTAATCATATTCGGACCTACAAACGCCGATTTTGGAACCGTAAAAGGTTTAGCTTTTACAGTCGATGTACCGAAATTAAGTTATTTTTCACTTTCTGTTAATTATACTTTTTCTTTGGCAGAAGGAACAGGTTCATCCGTAAATTCTTCTTATACAGCCGCTTTCAGAAATGATGCCGGTGAAACTCCTAAAGTTATAGCCCCGCTCGATTATGATCAAAGGCATACAGGAGTAATTAATCTGAATTTCTTTGTGCCGTCAGGCGAGTTGGGAATTTTAGAATTAACGGGCCTGAATTTGCTCTTTTCATTCAACAGCGGAAGACCATATACACCTCTTGCTGAACAAGACCTTACTGTAAATTATACAAATTTTGGTAACGCAACAGGGTATGTAAATTCTGCTTACGGTCCCGGAAGTTTCCGAATCGATATGAAGCTTGAAAAATCATTCAAGTTTGGCAGTGCTTTAATTACACCTTACTTGTGGGTGGAAAACCTGCTTGATGCAGATAATGTGGTTGCAGTATGGCGTTCTACTGGTTCAGCAACTACCACAGGATTCCTTGAGTCAGGTAATTCCAAAGTGCTCGGCAAAGATGAAAAATGGAAACAAGACTATATGAGTCTTGAGAGAGACCCGGCAAACTTCGGAATTCCGAGATTAATTAAACTCGGATTTAAAGTTAATTTTTCAAACTTATAATTAGTTGATATTTATATGTATCAATAAAGAGGATATTAGAATGTCTGTAAAAATAAAACATAAAATATTTTCGGGATTAATAATTTTTGCTTCAATTGCCTTTTTAGCTTTTTCATCAAACAACAGCGATAAAAAAGGCAGATTGGACAAGCCTGGAGATGTTAACGCAGCAGGAAGTGCTTACACATTAAGAATTAACAAATTGCACTTACCTCTCAATAACATAGGAGTTCTTGCAAATGTTTCCTTCGAGGGTCTTGGAGAAGGACAATATGATGGGAAGGGAGTTCTTTTTAGTGGTGGGTTTATGATGAGCGGGAAAAATGGCGGCTTGCTATGGTCTAATGGCGTAGCTACGGCTTCCAGAATTTCCGATTATGTGGCAGGTGAAGTAGGTATGGATCGAAATGATCCCAAGACGCATTTGTACGTTGTCAATTCACAGGATGAACCATTTGGGACGTCTTGGCAGGAGTGGCAGGATGCCGTATCTATGGGCGCTTATTTTTACGATGGCGATGGTGACGGAGCCTATAACCCAGTAGATAAAAACGGTAACGGTGAATGGGATGAAGACGAGGATATGCCCGATCTTTTAGGAGATGAAACTGTCTGGTGTGTTTATAACGATGGTTTGGAAAGATCTACGAGAGCATTCACAGACCAGGATCCGCAAGGAATAGAAATAAGACAAACAATATGGGGATATGCAACATCGGGCGATCTTGGAAACATAGTTTTCGTTAGGTATTCGATAAATAATGCCGGTACTGTGGCTGATGTTTTTGATTCAGTTTATTTTAGTGTCTGGGATGATGTCGATCTTGGCGGAGGCGATGGTTACGTTGATGATATCATAGGGTGCGATACAACTTTAAATGCCGGCTTTACTTATAATGATGGACCTGACGCTACATTTGGGGCAGATCCTCCCTGTTTTCTTGTAGACTTCTTCCAGGGTCCATGGTTAGAAACAGGCAATCCGGAAGATTTGGCTTTTAATACTAAAGGTCCCCTATTAGGTATTGACACAGTAGTCGGGGCATTAAATCTTCGTCAAACGTCATTTGTACATTATGAACAAGGTGTTGGAGACCCCGATAATGCACAACAGTTGAGAAATTTTCTTCTTGGGAAAACTCAAAATGGAGCAAATAATAATCCATGTGCTACACCTGATTTGGGTGATGCATTTGGTACTGTACTGGGTGGTGTTGATTGCTCAACTATCCCACCTGAATTTATGTATTCCGGCGATCCGGTAGCGCAGATAGGATGGATAAATAATTATCCTACCGATCAAAGACAATTATTAAATACGGGTCCTTTTCTTCTTGAAAAAGACAAACCGGTTGATATAGTTGCAGCGTATGTTGTTGGTCGCTCAACATCAGCCCTCAATTCTGTTGTTAAAGCAAAACAACTCGACCGTGCAGCTCAGTTTGTTTTTGATAATAACTTCAATTTTCCCGCACCGCCTCCTGCTGTTCGACCTGTAATTAAAACTACTGATAACACAATTGAATTGGTTTGGGAAACAAAATCGCACCTGGATTATGAGAAAGTTGGTAGAGGCTTCGATATGGTGTTTGAAAGTTATGAAGTGTATATGCACCAGACAAATTCGTTATCCGAGCAGGAGGGTGGTAGAACCAATACATTGCTAATAGCAAGCTATGATGTGGCTAATGATCTCACCAAGGTTATTTACGAAGATCCCGTTTCTTTAGAAAGAACCATCGTTTATAACGGAGGTACACAGCTCGATTCTGCCACTTATGTAAGTGCGAAAACAGGTAGGATTAAGTTAACAATTACTACCGACCCATTTACGAATGGACCTCTTATTAAAGGTAAGCCCTATTTTATTTCGATTGTTCCAACAGCATATAACCGGGATGAGATAGTGAAACTCGATGCATTAGGTAATTATCTTATTCCCAGTACAGCAGCGGTTGGAAACATTGCAGGTTTGCCTGTCATTTTAAATGATGGGATAAGCGGTGTTGGCATTGTACCGGGCAAAGATACATATGCACCTTATAAGGAAGGTGTACCAACAGAAAAAGTTTCCGGTGGCTCAACAGCCGAAATTAAATACTCGATTGTTGACAGAACTAAGACTACAAATGATACGTATGAAGTGAGTTTTAAAATTGATAGCTCAAGTACTCTTTACAATTTACTTTACACAATAAAAAATCAGTCAACGGGTACAGTATTGTTTGATTCATTACAATTTTATGATACTTATGATATTAGGTATGCAGTTGATGGTGTCATGCTCAATGTTGAGTGGGTTCCCGGAGGTGTGGATACTGTCGAATTCAGCGGCGACGAATGGTTTACCAGTGAGTGGGTACACGACAGCGTCGGCGTATTTTATGTGGGACAGGATCTTGAGGATCCCAATGGTGTTCCCGAATGGATTGCAGCAAAATCCTCAACTAAAATTCACGTTAGTGATACCAGACGGGTTGAATTAAGATTTGGACAACCGGGCAAAGCTTACAGGTATGTAAGAAAACCTGTTAGGTTTGTCTCGGGCACTTTAGACACTATGTTTGTAGATGTACCTTTTCAGGCATGGATAAAAGATGATAAATATGGTGAAGAACGCCAGTTAGCAGTAGGCTTTACTGAGACATATAATAACGATGATATTTTAGGTACTCCAGACCGTATTTATGATCCCGGAACGGATGTGGCTGCTTCGAAAGAATACATTGTCATTTTTAATTCCCCTTACGATCCAACCGGCTCGCAAGTAGAGTATACAGGAACAGGTACTGGTACTGCTGCTCAAAGATTTGCTGATCTAGGGAATGGGTATACAATGGATCCAAATAATCCCGCAACCAATGACTCCATTGCAGCAATTGCAAAAAGCCCATATTTCAATGCAATGTTTGTAGTTGGATTACAAAGAAAATCTGGCGGGGGTACATTTAGCCCGACCGGTACATATTCGATAAATATAAACTATCCGTTAACTCCTCAGGATGTGTACAACTATAAAGTAAATGTAGATCTTTCTGCAGATGAAGAAAGAGAACTCTTTAATAAAATAAATGTTTTTCCTAATCCTTTGTTTGCTTACAATGCGGGAGTTAGTTACACCGGAGGAAAAGCAGATGAACCTTACGTAACATTTTCTAACTTGCCAAATGAGATTACTGTTAAGATCTTCTCTTTAGGCGGGAACCTGATAAGATCTCTTGAAAAGAATAATAGTAATCCGAGTTTAACCTGGGATTTACTTAATGAAGATGGTTTGAGAGTAGCCTCTGGGATGTACCTGGCTATTGTATCGAACCCTAAATTTGGCAATAAGGTTTTAAAGTTTGCAATTATAATGCCTCAGAAACAGATACTAAAGTATTAATGTTATGTCAGGCAGCACAATTTTGTGCTGCCTGATTTAAACGTGAATTTTACTAAATAGTTGGAGATTAAAATGAGAAAAACAATTTTTACAATTATACTTTTAATTTTTTCTATTCCTATACTTGCAGGCGATGAAACCAGAAAAGGAACTACCGGGGCAGAACAGTTACTAATTCCGGTTGGGGCAAGAGGTGTTGCTACAGGAGGAGCCTTTCTTTCGAGTCTTTCAGGACTTGAAGCAATATATTATAATCCTGCTGGTTTAGGTCTGATGTCCGGTTCTGAAGCAATGTTTAGTCATATGTCTTATATAGCAGATATTGGTGTTTCTTATTTTGCAGTAGGAACAAACATTGCTGATCTTGGTTCAATAGCGCTTACATATAAAACACTCGATTTCGGTAATATACCAGTTACGACCTTTGATAATCCTGATGGTACCGGTCAAACTTATTCCCCCGGCTTCTTTGTAGTTGGATTAACTTACGCTAAGTCTGTCACCAATAAAGTAGCAGCCGGTTTTAACTTTAAGATAATTAATGAATCGATAATGAACACAAGCGCTTCCGGAATTGCTATTGACTTTGGAGTCCAGTATAAATTTGATAACAGTTTTTCAATCGCCGCGGCTGTTAAAAATATAGGTACGAATATGGAATATACAGGCGAGGACTTGAAAATAAGAACGGAAGTACCTGGAAGCGGTTATGGCAGTGGCAACGGCATTTACCAGGCTGATGCAGAATCTTTCGAGATACCAAGTTATTTTGAATTAAGTACTTCATATAATTTTATCTTCAATGAGCAAAACAATATTTTGCTTGGTACTACCTTCAGGAATAATAATGCACTTGAGGATCAATTAAAATTTGGTTTGGAGTATGGCTTTCAGAATATCTTTTTCATTCGCGGAGGATACGATATGCTGCTTGAAAATGTAGACGATAATGTTTTTGGACTTGCTTTGGGTGCTGGTCTGGATTACAGCTTTTCAGACGGAATAGGGGTAGTATTTGATTACGCCTATATGGAAGTAAAAGAATTCCCCACTCCCAATCATGTGTTTACAGTTAAATTAGCTATTGAGTAAATATTCTTATTTTTTTGCTCAAGGAGGCGTCCACAAGGACGCCTTTTTTATTTTCTTTGTTTATTAATATATTGTTGGTGTGAAAAAATTTCTAATGTTTGCCGTGTTGCTTTTTCTTACGGCATTTGTAAATGCTCAGGAGAAAAAGCCCGATTTTGATTTTGAATTTGACTATGCCCAGTTTGGTTACGATTCCTCTTCAAATCGAATTGAATTTTATTATTCCTTTAATCCGAACAATCTTTTACAGAAAATTTCTGATTCAACAGTATATGTTGAAGGAATACTTGATATTTCTATTAAAGATTCAAGCACTGATAATGAAGTCATGAAAAAACTCTGGAAATTATCTCATAAGCTTAGTAATTCTATTGAAGGTCTGGTAGGGATTAATGATTTCTTACTTTCGAGAGGCACATATAAATGCACAATTGGAGGAATGGATTCAATCGACAGCGAAAATAAAAAGTATTATACAGAGTATATCAAAGTTGATCCGTTTGTAAGTGAGAAGATCTCAATCAGTAATCTCCAACTTGCTTCCAGAATAATTCCAGACAGCGATAATAAACTATCGAAGTTCTATAAGAATAGTTATGAAGTCATTCCCGTTCCCACTTCGATATTCGGAGAGAATCAACCTGTTGTATTTTTTTATTATGAGTTATATAATCTCAAAGGGCAAGATAGCGGATATCCATTGAAGCTTAGCTCTTTAATATTTAATAGTAAAGGAGAATTAATCTCAAACAAGTTTAAGAAAATTTCCACAAACGTCGATTCAAGAGCGGAGGTTGGAAGTATAAATATTAATAAATTTCCTACTGACAAATACACATTAATAATTACCCTTATTGATAGTGTGAACAATTATGGAATTTCTTCTTCAAAAAGATTTTATATATACAATCCTTCTGTCGAGGTAACCGATTCGCTCTATAATGAATCAGCTACAAATGTACTTGCTACCCAGTTTGGTGTAATGTCTGAAGAGGAGCTAGACGATTTATTCGAAAAATCAAAGTATATTGCTACATCATCAGAAATTGACCAATATGATAATCTAACAGGAGCAGAGGGGAAAAGATCATTTAGTAATCAGTTCTGGATAGCAAGAGATTCTGATCCTTCTACTCCAAGGAATGAATTCTATTTAGATTATCTGGACAGGATTCAGCGCTGTAACCAGGTATATTCTACTCTTGGCAAACAAGGTTGGAAAACCGACAGGGGAAGAGTATATCTTAAATATGGAGAGCCCAGTGAAATAGAAAGATTCCCGAATCAACTGGATACCAAGCCTTATGAAATTTGGTATTATAATGAGATTCAGGGAGGAGTAATATTTATTTTTGCCGATCTTACAAACTTTTCAGATTATCAGGTTATCCATTCAACTGCGAGAGGTGAATTGCGTGACGATAACTGGGAAAGGAGAATAAACTCTCTTTAATCCGAAGAAGTTATTCCTGTGAACAACTCTTTTAATTTTCTTCTATATTTAACTTTTTCCAGCCTTTTGCTTAATTTAAACCTACCTTGGTATTATCTGTGAAAAATATTTTAGAATATATTCTTTATTTATTTCTTAGTGGTATTGTTGGATTATGCGGACTAAGTTTATCAAGAAAGCTTTCAACTATCTTTACATTTCTCTTTTTCTATATCATCCCGGTTAGGAAACCGGTAGTATTTGATAATCTCAGAAAAGCATTTCCTGAACTTGAAGAAAAGGAAATAAAAAAAATTGGGTTTGAGTGTTACAGGAGTTTTATTACCAGCTTCCTCGAAATTTTGTATATGCCGAGAATGAAACGTAGTGATATAATAAATATATTAGATGCGGGCAATGCAGATCTCATCGTAAAAAAATATCAGCATAATAAGGGAGTTATACTCCTTTCTGCACATTTCGGAAACTGGGAATTAATAGCTGCATCGGTTAGTGCCAGGATAAATATTCCTTTCCATGTTGTGGTAAAGCATCAAAGAAATCCCTATGTAGATAGAAAGATAAATTCTATGAGGACAAAATGGGGAAATAAAATTGTTTCACTGGGAATTTCTTTCAGGAACATATATAAAGAGCTTAAGAATAAAAATCTTGTTGCAATGGTAGCTGATCAAAGGGGTCCGGCTGAAGGATTAAGAGTAAAATTTTTTGGTATAGAAACGTCAATATATTCCGGTCCTGCAATCCTGGCATTAAAAACAGGAGCTCCATTAATTTACGGCTTAACAATAAGACAACCTGATTTCAGCTATAAAGTGATTATTGATGAAATTAATTTGGAGAATCTCCCTGATGATGAAGAAGAAAAAGTTAAAGAAATAAGCCAGCGTCATACTTCTTTTTTGGAAAAATATGTTCGTGAGTATCCGGAACAATGGTTGTGGATGCATAAAATATGGAAATATTAAAAAATGATTAACAAAGAAAAAATATTAGTAATTCAAACTGCTTTTTTGGGGGATGCAATATTGACACTACCGATGTTGCAAAAACTTAAAGAAATGTATTCTGAATCTGAGGTGGATGTTATATCGAATCCGGAGACGTCTGAAATCTTCTCTTCATCTCCTGCAGTAAATAATGTTTTCATTCTGGATAAAAAGAGAGAGCACAAATCAATATTCTCTGTAATAGGATTTGCCAAGAAGCTTAAAGAGCGGAATTATACTAAACTTTTTTCACCACACCGTTCTTTTAGAACAGCGCTGATTGTTTTTTTCTCAGGAATAAAAGAAACGTACGGTTTTGACAACAGCAGCTTAAAACATGTTTATAAGCATATTATCAAATACAATTATAAAGAACACGAAGTAATGAGAAATCTCGACTTGGTAGGTTTTAATCATAATGATGATAATTTGAAAATATTGCCTGAGCTATCAGTTGTTTCTGAACAACAGAAAAGAGTTAATGATTTTTTAACACAACACGACCTGAATAACATAATTGCAATAGCACCCGGAAGCGTATGGAATACAAAAAAATATCCTGTTGAGTACTTTGAAAAAATAATTGATTATTTTACATCAAAATTTTATAAAATAGTTTTAATAGGAAGTGTAAAGGATGAAGTTTTGTGTAACGATTTATTATCAAGGTTCAGGCAAAATGTAATATCTACAGCAGGTAGGTTTTCAATCATCGAAACAGTGCAAATCTTGAAAAAAGCTAAACTTTTAATTTCAAATGACAGCGCCCCGACACATATGGGAGTTTGCGCAAATATTCCGGTTTTAACATTATTCTGTTCTACTTCTCCTGCTTTCGGCTTTTATCCTTATAACGAAAGAAGTAGCTATTTAAGTGTTGATGATTTATCTTGCAAGCCTTGTGGTATACACGGTTATGAAGAATGTCCTATCGGGACATTTGACTGCGGTAAGAAACTTAATCCACAAATAGTAATCTCGAAAATAGAAAAGATGCTGAATGATTAATACAAAATTTGCCGCGTTAGTAAATATAGATAATGAAATGGAAGAATCGGTACAAAAAGCCAAGAAATTATATTTGGAAGGTACAATTTTTGTTCATCCTACCGATACAATATATGGTTTTGCTGCTAATCCCTTTAATGACGAGACCGTGCAAAAAATAAACGAGATAAAACAACGCGATATAGGTAAAAAATATATTTTACTTATTAATAATGTTGATAACCTTTTAACATATACTGATATTCAATCGGAAAAACATCTCGATTTTTTAATCTCAATCTGGCCAAATCCTGTTTCAGTTATTCTTAAATTGAATAAAAAGACTTCAGAGATATTAAAAAGTGAAACGGCTGCGTTCAGAATTCCAAATCACAGGTTTAGTTTAAAACTGTTGAATGCTATTAAAATGCCGATGATATCAACAAGTGTAAATAGGAAAGATGGTGAGCCTTTTATTGATCCGATAATGATTAGAGATGAATTTGGTTCCGATGTAGATACAATCTTTTATTCTGATAAAAAACTATTTTTTGAATCTTCTACAATTATTGATTTGAGCGATAGTAAACTATTATTAATCCGGGAAGGCAAAATTAAATTTGCAGAGTTATTAAAGAAGTTCAGTTAGGGTTGCTGAGTGAAATTTATTAATAAACTTAAAAAAGTTAAAAATTATTTTGTGCTTATAATTCCTGATCAATCGTCATCGGAAACCAGGTCACGTAAACTTTCTTTAAGTAAGATTATCGGAATTCTTCTGGGATATACGTTGTTAATATCTTTTTTAGGATACGTATTTTTTTCAGTTACACCCATAGGCAACTTGTTTTTTCCAAAGACCAAAACTTTTTCTGAACAGGAAATTGCAAAGATTAATGAACTTAACAGCCGGATGCTATTTTTGTCTAAGGAACTTGAGAATCTTAAATCAACAAATGAAAAATTAAGGAACGCTATAATTCTTGGAGACTCATCAGTTATTGAATCTTTAAATGTAAAGGATACGGGATCTCTTAAGAAAAAAGCTGGTGGAAATATCTTATCCGTAATTAAGTATCTTTTTTTCCCCGAAGAAGGCAGTGAAGAAAAAATTGATTATTTTATTAAGCCGGTTAATGGATTTATCAGCAGAGGTTTTAATACTGACAAAGGTCATATAGGAATAGATTTTGTAGTAAAAGTTGGCTCCCCGGTTTATGCTGCGGCAAACGGGTATGTTGTTTTTGCTGATTATACATCCAGAGATGGCTATATGATGATAATTAATCATACTAATGATTATATTACTGTGTATAAGCATTGTTCAATATTGTTAAAGAAGATCAGAGACAGGGTTTTTCAGGGAGAATTAATTTCTTTAAGCGGTAATTCCGGTGAAATTACGACCGGACCGCATCTGCATTTTGAAATATGGAAACAGGGACAACCAATTAATCCCAAGAATGTATTTTCTAATAAATAAAAGGAGATGTAAAATTGATTAAGCCAAAAAACTTTGAAGATGGTACCGATGAGGTAACGATTATCAGCTCCGGGGTAGTTATTGAAGGGAAACTTTCCAGTAAAGGAAATGTTAGAGTTGATGGTACGGTAAAAGGTGATGTGAACGTAAACGGAAGTGTCACGGTAGGTGAAAGTGGCGATATTAACGGAGAAATTGAGGCTGATATTATAACTGTTGGCGGAAAGATAGTCGGTAAGCTCAATGCAAAAGAGAAAGTTGTACTTGAAGCTAAAGCAGTTTTAAGAGGAGATTTAATTACTAAGATATTAGTCGTTGAGGCAGGTGCCAAATTTGACGGTAACAGTAAAATGGGCGAAAGCGGATCTTCTGTACCTAAGCCTAATCTGCCTCCGCCATTAATAAAATAACGATGAAAGAAAATCCTGATAAGAAAAACGACTGGGGGGTTTATCTTAAGGATTATGCGCCTTATCTTGGCTTAGGACTTCAGTTGGCTGTTACAGTTGCAGCGATGGCTTTTCTGGGAATTTGGCTTGATGGTAAGTTTAATTCTTCTCCATGGCTAACAATTGTTTTCTCCTTTTTAGGTGTTTTCGCCGCTTTATATAATTTTATTAAACAGGTTATTAAATCGGGCAAATGATTAGAACAAAGAGATTCTTTCTGTTTGTTTTAATTTTTTCCCTGATTTTGATTTCTACCTGCACTTTGTTTTTTGCAAATATCTTCTCATTTACTCAATTCGTTTCCATTCTTCTTGCTTTAGGGATCACAACTATTAACTTTATTACCGGATTTTTGTCTGCAAAAGCCAGCCTGAAAAAAGATGATGAAACCTTTATAAAAATCGTTTTTGGCTCGATGATAATTAGGCTTTTTTCATTACTTCTGATAGTTTTGTTATCGTTGATTTTTTTGGATATAAATCAGAATAGTTTTATATTTTCAATCTTCATTTTTTACATTTTGTTTTTATTCATTGAAGTCTATTACCTGAATTTTCCAAAAACATAACAATTTTAATGCTTATTGAAGGGATAAAAGATACGTTAGCAACTAATAATATGGTTCAGCATTCATCTGCTGGAGAAGGTGGAGATTGGATTCTGCATCATATATTGGACAATAACTATCTCGATTTCGAGCCATTTGGAACTATCCCGTTGCCACATTTAGAACTCTTCGGTATAGACCTATCCATCACACGTTACGTTGTATTTATGTGGGTAGTAGCTGTACTTCTGATCTTAATATTAGCATCAGCTTCAAAAGCGTATAAAAAGTCCTTGATTCCGAGGGGATTCGTGAATATTGTTGAGATGATGATAATCTTTGTAAGAGATGAAATTGTACGACCAACAATTGGAAAAGATTATCAAAAATACCTTTCTTACCTTTTAACAATTTTCTTTTTTATCCTGTTTAGTAACCTTTTTGGGTTATTGCCTTATTCGGCTACAATAACAAGTAATATTGCTGTTACAGCGGCTTTGGCGGGTTTAAGTTTTATAATGACTCAGTTAGGAGGAATTAGAAATTACGGATTCTTCGGTTACTTTAAAGCTATGGTTCCTCACGGGATGCCAACTGTAATTTTACCCTTAATAATTGTTGTGGAGATTTTAGGACTTTTTACTAAACCCTTTGCCTTGTGCATTCGTCTTTTTGCGAATATGATTGCCGGGCACGTGGTTATTTTATCACTTATTGGTTTAATATTCATTATGGGTTCTATATTTGTAGCACCCGTTTCGATTGTTTTTGCTTTATTTATTTATATGCTTGAATTGTTAGTTGCATTAATTCAGGCATATATTTTTACTATGCTGTCTTCACTATTTATAGGTATGGCAGCTCATCAGGAACATTAACAAAAAATTAAGGAGATAATTTCATGGATTTAGGATGGTTAAGCGCTGGTTTAGGCGCAGGCATTGCAGTAATAGGTGCTGGTCTGGGTATCGGTAAACTCGCTGCTTCTGCACTTGAAGCTATGGGCAGGCAACCTGAAGCGGCAGGTCCGATCAGAACAAACATGATTATAGCTGCTGCGTTGATTGAAGGCATCGCATTCTTTGCCCTTGTTATTTGTATCTTGCTTGCTGTTAAATCATAGCAAACAAGGTTAGCTACTAAAAATCAGGATAAAAAATTATGCTTTTGCTTAATTCTTTAGTAGTTCTCGTATTAGCTTCAGAAGGAGGAAGCCTTGTTGATGTTAATCCGGGATTAATATTTTGGACGGTTGTTACTTTCTTAATTCTTCTTCTTGTACTTAAAAAAGTAGCTTGGAAACCTATACTTACCGCCTTGGGTCAAAGGGAAGACGCAATAAAAGACTCCCTTGAAAAAGCTGAAAAAGCCAAAGAGGAGGCACAAAAAATTCTTCAGGAAAATCAGGCTTCAATAGTAAAGGTTGAAGAGGAATCGAGGAAAATAATTGAGCAAAGCCGTGTTTATGCAGATAAGCTAAAAGAGCAGATAATCCGGGATAGTAAAGTGCAAGCTCAGAGAATCATTGAAGATGCATCATCTGAAATTGAGAGAAAGAAAGAAGAAACTTTTAATGAATTAAAAACGAGAGTTGCAGAAATTGCTATCCAGGCAGCTGAAAAGATTCTGAGCGAAAATCTAAACAAAGATTCGAATAAAAAGCTTGTTAATAAATATATAGATGAAATTCCAAGAAACTGAAAATGACTGAGACTAAAGTTTCAATAAGGTATGCTAATTCTCTTATGGATATCGCTTTGGAGAAGAAGAGCATTGAGCAATTATCAAAAGATATGGGATTGATCCGGTCGGCTCTTCATTCAAGTATGGGATTAAGGAGATTACTGGAGAATCCAATAATTAAGTTTGAAAAGAAAAAGTCTATTCTCGAAGAAATATTTAAAAAGAAAGTTTCTGATGATTCGATGAACTTTATATTGTTTATTGTTGAAAAAAAACGTGAGGAGTTTCTCGAGAGTATTATTTTAAAGTTTCTTGAACTCAGAGATGAACAACTGGGTATAATAAATGTTGATGTAAAAACTGCATTTGAATTCAGTGAAGATCAAAGGGAAAAATTAAAAGATAAGCTGGAGAGGATGTTCGATAAAAAAGCCCGGTTGAATTTTAATATTGATAAGGAAATTATTGGTGGATTTGTAGCAAGGATTAATGATACTGTGTATAATGCTTCGATAAAACACCAGCTGGAACTGTTAAAAAAAGAATTCTTCAAGGGCAGCATTCAATTAAATTAGAAAGAATTTTAAAAGGGAAATAAAATGGCTGAAGTAAGACCAGATGAGATATCTGCTATACTTAGAAAACAACTATCTGGCTTTGAGAGCGAAATGGATGTTTATGATGTTGGTACTGTTTTACAGGTTGGCGACGGTATCGCCCGTGTTTATGGCTTAACGAAAGTAATGGCAAGTGAGCTGGTAGAATTTCCAAACGATGTTTTTGGAATGGTTCTTAACCTGGAAGAAGATAGTGTTGGCTGTGTTTTGTTTGGTGATTCAACCCTCGTTAAAGAAGGAGATACGGTTAAGAGAACTAAAAGAGTTGCGTCTGTACCGGTTGGAGAAGAGATGCTGGGAAGAGTTGTTAATCCACTCGGGATTCCGATTGACGGGAAAGGTTCTATAAGTACAAATAAGTTTTATCCAATAGAAAGAAAAGCTCTCGGTGTTATTCAAAGACAGCCTGTTAATGAGCCTCTCCAAACAGGAATAGCTGCTATTGATGCAATGATTCCAATAGGACGTGGACAGAGAGAGTTGATTATCGGTGACAGACAAACAGGTAAAACTGCTATAGCAATTGATGCAATTATAAATCAAAAATATACACATACTGCAGAAGCTGTCGAGTTAGGTATAAAACCTGTTTACTGTGTTTATGTAGCTATTGGTCAGAAAAGCTCTACCATTGCGCAAGTAGTTGCTAAACTGCGAGAGCACGAAGCAATGGATTATACTACCGTAATATCGGCTTCTGCTTCCGAGCCTTCACCCCTTCAGTTTATTGCTCCCTACTCAGGTGCAAGTTTAGGCGAATATTTTAGAGACAACGGTAAGCATGCTTTGGTCATTTACGACGATCTTTCAAAACAGGCAGCTTCATACAGAGAATTATCTTTGTTGCTCAGGAGACCACCGGGACGAGAAGCTTATCCCGGCGATGTTTTCTATTTACATTCAAGGTTGTTGGAAAGAGCATCCAAACTTAGTGATGACCTTGGCGGAGGAAGTTTAACAGCCCTACCGATAATCGAAACACAACAGGGTGACGTTTCTGCTTATATACCTACAAATGTTATTTCAATTACCGATGGACAAATTTATCTTGAATCAAATTTGTTCAATGCCGGTGTTCGTCCTGCAATCAACGTTGGAATTTCCGTTTCGCGGGTTGGCGGCAATGCCCAGATAAAAGCAATGAAAAAGGTAGCCGGTTCCTTAAGAACTGATCTTGCCCAATTCAGAGAGCTCGAAGCTTTTTCAAAGTTTGGTTCCGATCTTGATAAAATTACGTTGCGTACTCTTGCCAAAGGTTCACGACTTGTAGAATTACTTAAGCAGAATCAATATTCTCCTTTGCTCGTAGAAAGGCAGGTTGTCGTTATTTACCTTGGCACAAACGGTTATCTTGATACTATTTCTGTTCATGACGTTAAAAGATTTGAAAAAGAAATATTGGAGTATATTGAAGTAAAATACGACAATGTTTTTATGTCAATTAAAAAAGATAAAAACATCAGCGAGGAAATTATTGGCGAAATTAAAAAAGTTGCCGAAGAATTTTTAGCTGTGTTTAAAAAGAATTCCTGATAATTATTAATGGCTACTTTAAGAGATATAAAGCGAAGAATTAAAGGCGTTCAAAATACGCAGCAAATTACAAAGGCAATGAAAATGGTTGCTGCCGCCAAATTAAGAAGAGCACAGGAAAATATTTTAAATGCCCGCCCTTACGCAAGAAAAATTTCTACCATGCTTTCTCACCTTGTAACGGAAGATGATATAATTAATAATCCTTATATAGCTGCAAAAGAAGCTAATAATGTTGCTGTTATTGTGGTTACTGCTGACAGGGGACTTTGTGGTGCTTTTAACACCAACATAATAAAAGAGACCGGAAGGTACCTTACCGAAGAATTAAAGAACGAGATTGTCAATGCATCAGTCTTCTGTGTGGGAAAAAAAGGATTCGATTTCTTCAGCAAGAGCAATTATAATTTAGCAGGCAAATCTGTTGGTATTTTTAATACACTGCAATATGTTTCCGCATTGTCCATATCAAAAGAAATTATTGGAATGTATTTAAACGGCATGTTCGATAAGATTGTTGTCATCTATAACGAGTTTAAATCTATAATTCAACAGAAGATCGTTATAGAACAATTTCTGCCTGTGCCCATTTTAAAAGATAATTCTGAAGAAGGTAAGCTAAAGCCTAATTATATTTATGAACCCGATCAGAAATCTATTTTCAATTACCTTCTTCCGAAACATCTCAAAGCACAGATCTGGAGAATTTTACTTGAATCGAATGCTGCCGAATTAGGGGCGAGAATGACTGCGATGGATAATGCAACAACCAATGCCCAGGAACTTATACGAACACTACAAATAAAGTATAACAAAGAACGTCAGGCAGCAATTACAAAAGAAATACTTGAAATTGTTTCCGGGGCAAATGCTCTTAAAGCAAATTAAGAAACGATGTACAAAGAAAGATAATGTAGAAGGATGTTCGAAGATTTATCACTTAAACTGGATGTAGCTCTTAAAAAAATACGGGGGCAGGGAAGGCTCACCGAAAAAAATATTTCCGATACTTTAAGAGAAATACGCCGTGTGTTGCTAGATGCCGACGTAAATTTTAAAGTTGCCAAAGTATTTATTGAAAATGTTTCCTCAAAAGCTTTGGGCAAAGAAGTTATTGCATCTGTCACTCCCGGACAGCTTATAACTAAAATAATTTTTGATGAGCTGACAATTCTTCTTGGTGGCGATCAGACTGAATTGAGGCTTAACCCTTCTGGGATTACTGTAATTATGGTTGTTGGTTTACAAGGGTCCGGCAAGACAACGTTTAGCGCAAAACTCGCTAAAAAGCTAAAGGACAAAGGAAGAAAAACATTACTTGTTGCTGCGGATATTTACAGACCTGCTGCTATTGAGCAATTAAAATTGCTTGGAAGCCAGGTAAATGTTCCTGTTTTTTCTTTGGAAGAAAGGGACGCAATTAAAACTGTGACTCAATCTCTGTCGTATGCAAAAGAGAATCACATTAACACAGTAATTATCGATACCGCAGGAAGACTTCATGTTAATGAAGAAATGATGAATGAAATTGCTGAAATTAAGGAACTGGCGAAGCCAGCCGAGACTTTGTTTATAGTTGACTCTATGACCGGGCAGGATGCCGTAAATTCCGCAAAAGCTTTCAACGAGGGAGTTAATTATGACGGGATAGTGCTTACAAAATTAGATGGCGATGCAAGAGGAGGTGCAGCTCTTTCAATAAGATCGGTTGTTGGAAAACCTATTAAATTTATTAGTAATGGTGAAAAATTAAGCGATTTAGAGATTTTTTACCCGGAAAGGCTTGCTTCACGCATACTTGGAAAGGGAGATATTGTATCCCTGGTTGAAAAGGCGCAGGAAACTATTGATGATGTCGAAGCTAAAAAACTGGAAGAAAAATTACGCAAAAATAAATTTGATTTTGATGATTTTCTTAAGCAAATTAAAGTAATCAAGAAAATGGGCTCGCTCTCATCAATAATAGGGATGATTCCGGGCATAGGTCAGCAAGTGAAAAATATTAATATTGATGACAAGGCATTTGTTAAAGTCGAAGCGATCATTAATTCAATGACTTCTGAAGAAAGATCAGCTCCAAAGATTCTTAACGGCTCACGGCGTAAAAGAATTGCAAAAGGAAGTGGTACTTCAGTTCAGGATATAAACCGCTTAATCAAACAGTTTAATGAAATGCAGAAGATGATAGGTCAATTATCGAAAAAAGGTTCTTTATTTAATAACATGAAGTTTAATTAGAAAAAATCGGAGGATAAAATAATTGTCAGTTAAATTAAGATTGAGAAGAATGGGTAAAAAGAAGCAACCTGTGTATAAAGTCGTGGCTGCCGATTCGAGATCACCGCGTGATGGTAAATTTCTCGAAGCTGTTGGTCTTTATAATCCTTTAACAAAACCTCATACTGTTGATATAAAAGAAGACAGGGTTTTATACTGGCTTGATAAAGGTGCTCAGCCGACTGACACGGTAAAAAGTTTGCTAAGGCAAAAAGGAATTACATTGAAGCGTGAGCTTTCACGGCGTGGTTTGAATGCCGAACAGATTAATTCCGAGATGGAAAACTGGGAGAAGTTGCAAGAGGCTAAACTAAAAACCAGGACGACAAAAAAGAAATCGAAAAAATCTGCCGGTTCTGAACAACAAAGCGAAGTAGTTAAAAAAGATGAAAATAATGAACAGAGTACAGCAGAAGTTCAGGGCGCTTCTGAAGAAGGTTCGACTCCGAAAGAATAAAATCTTTTGTCCGTCAAATTTTTCTGTACATAAATTCATAAACTCCCTGTCTCTAATATAGGAGGCTTCTTCTATGAAAGAATTCATAGAATTCATTGCTAAGCATCTTGTTGATAATCCCGATGTTGTGGAAGTAGAAGAAAAGACACCGGAAGAGAAAAAGGTCGTCCTTTCGCTTAAGGTTCAGGCTGACGATGTGGGGAAAGTCATAGGCAAACAAGGAAAGACGGCTCAGGCTATGAGAACCTTGTTAACAGCAATTGCTGCTAAAGAAGGTAAAAGAGCAATTCTGGAAATTTTAGATTAAGGATTTGATACCGGTTTTAAGTGAAAGAGTACTACCTTGTAGCTAAAATTGTTTCGGGATTTGGCAAGGATGGTTTTGTAAAAGTTTCTTCTTTCACAGATTTTCCGGAGCATTTTTTAACGCTTAAGAAAGTCTATTTGGATTTTTTCGGCGAGAAAAAAGAATTCTTTATAAATAAGGTGAAAAATTCCGGGAACACTTATTTATTTAAGTTCAGGAATTTTGACAGTGAAAAAGATGTGGAAGTTCTGGCAGGTAAAGAGATTTTTGTAGATAGTGAAGAATTAATTAAGCTTCCCGCAAATTATTTTTTTATACACGATTTGATAGGAAGCAGAGTTCTTAGAAATAATGTTGAGATCGGAGAGATCAAGAATGTGGTTTCATTCCCTGCAAATGATGTATATGTTATAGAAAACCAACAGGGAGAGGAGATTCTAATTCCGGCTATCCAGGATTACATCGAACATTTTGACCCCGCAGAAAAACTACTCAAGCTTAAGCCGGGGAAGGAACTGTATGAAGACGATGAGGATTGATATAATATCTGCCGTACCCGATCTGTTGGTTAGTCCGCTTAAGACGAGCATAATTAAAAGAGCACAGGACAAAGGTAAAGTAGAAATTCACGTTCATAACTTAAGAGATTATGCTTTTAATAAGCATAAACAGATTGACGATAAACCCTTTGGCGGTGGAGCGGGAATGGTTCTTAAGCCGGAGCCGTTCTTTGAATGTATTGAAAAACTATTGAAAGAGAGAGCTTACGACAAAATTATTTTTACTTCCCCGGGAGGTAAATTATTCGATCAGAAAATTGCAAATAAACTCTCGCTTGCTAAAAATATAATTTTTGTGACGGGACATTATAAGGATCTTGATGACAGAGTGCGTAAAAGATTTGCAACAGATGAATATTCAATTGGTAATTTTATTGTTACTGGAGGCGAACTTCCTGCATTGATGATGATCGATGCAATAATCAGGTTAATCCCGGGCGTTCTTAATGATAGCGAATCGGCTTTGAATGACTCTTTCCAGGATGGAGAAAAAATCGAAGCTCCTAATTTTACGAGACCTGCCGAGTACAAAGGAATGAAAGTTCCTGATGTTCTCCTATCGGGTAATGATAAAGAAATTAAAAAATGGAAAGAAGAACAATCTGAAATTTTAACTAACAGATGGGAAGATTTTAATAAATAATGGAGAAAATAATGGTTGATATAAATAAAATAATTCCAGACCAGGTTAAGTCTGATATTCCCAGGTTTAATCCGGGGGATCATATTAAAGTCCATGTCCGCGTTATTGAAGGCGACAAGGAAAGAATCCAGCCTTTTGAAGGAGATGTTATAAGCGTTAGAGGACACGGTATAAACAAAACTTTTACTGTGCGCAAAATCTCAAGCGGCGTAGGCGTTGAAAGAATATTTCCTCTTTACTCTCCCAAAATTGCAAAAATAGAAATGATAAAGGAAGGAAATGTAAGGAGAGCAAAACTTTACTACCTGAGAAACCTCTCCGGTAAAGCTGCCCGTATTAAAGGAAAAGAATGAAACAAGTGCAAGTGTAAGTTCAAGAAGATATAAGATTAAAAGATTTAGAAATTCTTTGAATCTTTAATCTATCTTTAAATTTTCTTGAACCTGCACTTACTCTTACTCTTGAACCTGCACTTGAACTTTTATGAATATCATACTTCCCGATAATATTTTTTCAAGGATTATTTCTTCCTGCCTTTCAGCTGAACAGCTTAAACAAATATCTTTTCTTCCGTCATCTCAAATAACTCAAAGTATAATAAACGTTGATTCATCAGTCGGTTTAATACCGGTGATGGATTTGCTGACTCATAAAGATTTGTTTGTCTCGTCAAAACTGGGGATTTCATTTGAAGGAACACTTTGCAATTCTTATTTGTATTACCAAGGGGAGCAAAGATCGGTTGAAAAACTTACACTATATGGAGATATTTCTTCCCAGGAAGCTGTTCTTTCAAGGATTTTATTTAAGGAGATGTACGGTAGCGATATCCAGATTGAAATAACTACTCATCTTGATAAACAGGAAAGTAGGAATCTTCTTATTGCTGGTGATGAAAATTTTGTCAAAGAAAGATTGAGCAAAGGAATCAGCTTTGCGGAATCAATGATAGAAACATTTTCTTTCCCCTTTGTGAATTATGTTTTTGCTTCTAAAGAAAAAGAAGTATTAGGGAACTTCATCAAGGAAATTAAAAACATCGATTCTCTTGTTTACAACAAAGTTGAGAAGGGTAATTTTGATAAGAAAATTTCACAGGCATCTGAAGAATATATTAAATCAAATATTTCTTCACTTGTTCTGAAATTTGATGACCAGGATGTTGAGGGTATTAACCAGATATTAAGACTTCCTTATTTTCACGGGATAGTTACTGACATTGTGGAAATAAAATATATTTAAAGCTCTATCAACGTAAGATTAATAATTTCTTCTTTCGCAGATTCTATTTCCTTTATAGTTTTTTCAGTTGGCTGGGAATCGAGCTTTATTGTGCAGCAGGCAGTAAGAGCATCATCAAAAATTACATTTTCCATTTCCTGTGCGTTTATTTTTTCTTCACTTAATAATCTTAATACTCTTGCAAGAACGCCAGGCTTATCATAATGTCTTACAACAAGCTGATACTTGGCGGGCGATTGTTTTATCCTGTTTACCCAGTTTCTTATTACTCCAGCATTAACATAGTCGGCAATTATATTGCAGGTTTCTTCAGCAACGGCATTTTGAGCTTGTTCCGTTGAAGCTCCAATATGGTGGGTTAAATACACATTTGGTAACTCGCGAATGGGAGTTGATAATTCACCTTCTTTTCCTTCAGGTTCATTATTAAAAACATCAAGTCCAAGAAAGATGTTGCCGCTTTTAGCTGCTTCAATAAGAGCAGTCTCATCAACAACTCCGGCTCTTGCCGTATTAATGAAGTAAGCGCCTTTTTTTAATTTACTAATGAGTTCTTTAGAAATAATTTTTTTAGTCTCTGCTGTTTGTGCGAGATGCACAGATATAATATCAGAGCTACTGAAAAGTTCTTCAAGAGATGCGGCTCTTTCGATTTCTATCTCCTCTGCTTTTTTATCTGTTAATGACCTTGACCAGGCAATAATATTAAGTCCAAAAGCTTTGGCTCTTTTAATTAATTCAGAACCAATTTGACCTGTACCAACTACACCAAGTGTTTTACCGGCTAAGCCGTCAGCTTTTGAGTAAAGAGCCTTGTTCCATTTCCCGTTTCTGAAATCAATAACATTGTCGGGAATCCTTCTGTCTATAGCGCAAATTAATCCCATAGCGAGCTCTGCTACTGCGATACTATTTTTGCCCGGGCAATTTGTAATATAAATTCCTTTTTTGTTTGCCGATTTAATGTCTATTGTATTTACACCGGCTCCTGCTCTTATTATCAGGCTTAAGCGATCTGATTTTTCGATGCATTCTGCATTTACTACAGTTGACCGAACCACAAGAATATCAATTCCTTTAATATGATTTTGGAGATCATTCTCTTTCAGCTTTGGTTCGAATATAACTTCTTTAACATGTGATTTAATTTTTTCTACGTATTGATTTGGAAAATTATCTGCTATTAAGACTTTCATTTTTAGTGCCCCTTCAATTTTTTAACATTGGAATTTTTACGCCCATTGTTTTAGCGTTTTCTATTGCTTTTTCGTAACCAGCATCCGCGTGTCTGACAATACCCATTCCCGGATCATAGGTAAGAACCCGCTCGAGTCTTTCTTCTGCTTCTTTAGTTCCGTCGGCAACTATAACCATTCCTGCATGAATTGATTTCCCTATTCCCACTCCGCCGCCATGATGAACAGAAACCCAGCTCGCACCACCAGTTACATTTAAAAGTGCATTAAGTATTGGCCAGTCTGCTATTGCATCGCTGCCGTCTTTCATATCTTCAGTTTCCCTGTTTGGGGAAGCAACAGATCCACAATCAAGATGGTCTCTTCCGATTACAATTGGTGCCTTTACTTTTCCTGATGAAACAAGATTATTAAATATTTTTCCCATCTTTGCTCTTTCTCCGTATCCAAGCCAGCAGATTCTTGAAGGCAATCCCTGGAAGTGCACTTTCTTTTGAGCCAAATCTATCCAGTTACACAAAGATTTATTTTCAGGGAATGTTTCTTTTATTGCCAGGTCTGTAATATAAATATCATTTGGATCACCGGAGAGAGCAACCCATCTGAATGGTCCCTTGCCATCGCAAAATAAAGGTCTGATGAATTCTGGAACAAAGCCGGGAATATCGAAAGCATTTTCGACTCCATTGTCTTTCGCTTCGCCGCGTATGTTATTTCCATAATCAAAAACTATCGAACCTTTTTTCTGAAATTCCAACATGGCTCTAAGATGCTGTACAATAGTTCTTTTAGATAGTTTTATATATTCATCGGGATTTTTTTTTCTTAGCAAAAGTGCATTTTTTAAACTCATCCCCATTGGCACATAGCCGTTAAGTGTGTCGTGTGCGGAAGTTTGATCAGTAACAATATCAGGGAAAATATTTCTGTTTAGAATTTCCGGTAAGATTTCTCCTGCATTGCCGATTAATCCAACAGAAAATGCTTCCCTTTCTTTTTTTGCCTTTAAAACTATTTTTAGTGCTTCATCAAGATTATAAGAGATTTTATCAAGATATCCTGTATCAACTCTTTTTTTTGCCCGCTCTTCGTCTGCTTCTATACCGAGAAATGCTGCACCATTCATTGTGGCTGCAAGAGGTTGTGCACCGCCCATTCCACCAAGACCTGCTGTAAGAAGAAACTTACCTTTTAAATCACTTCCAAAATATTTTCTTGCACATTCAGCAAAGGTTTCGTATGTGCCTTGTAAAATTCCTTGTGTTCCGATATAAATCCAGCTACCGGCAGTCATTTGTCCGTACATTATTAACCCAAGAGTTTCAAGACGCCTGAATTCATCCCAGTTAGCCCAATCCGGAACAAGCATTGAATTAGAGATTAGTACTCTTGGTGCGTTGAGATGAGTTTTAAACACTCCAACAGGTTTTCCGGATTGAATCAATAAAGTTTCATCATTCTCAAGATTCTTTAACGTATTAATGATCGCTTCATAGCATTCCCAGTTTCTTGCAGCCTTACCACTGCCCCCGTATACAATAAGTTCGGAAGGTTTCTCAGCTACTTCAGGGTCAAGGTTGTTCTTCAGCATTCTCATTGCAGCTTCCTGTATCCAGCCTTTACAGGATAATTGAGAGCCCCTCGGCGCCTTTATAGTTTTCTTTTCCACTTCAGGTATCATTACTAATCCTTAAAATGATTTTCGAGCAACTCTGTGTATTGATTGTATAAAGATTTGTACAACCATTTTTTAAAGAACCAGCTCTTCTTGAGCTGTTTATTCAGATGTTCGGTATTATTCTTTAAAAGATGAGTAAGACGCGTTCTTTCATCCCTGGTGAGCTTAATTGTACCTCCGCCGTTATTGAGCTTGCTTAGTATAGAAGTGAAGGCTTTTGTTTCGGAAAAGAACTTGTTGTCCCCTTCAGTTTGTTTTAGAGTTTGTTTACAGAAGGAAGTTAAGAGCCTGATTTCATTCTTGTTGAATTCAAAATTATAATTTGTGAATAGCTTCTTCATAATTGCCCGGAATACTTTTTAGTGAAAGGAGGTTTTCCCGGATTTTCTGGTAACCAGGTTTTATTACGTTGTATATAAAATGTAATCTTTCCTTGTAATGAATAAATGCAGACTTCATAGAGTTAATGGTTATCTTTTCAATTTCATCAAGTGTGAGATTAAAGAATTCAATTGCTGTCAGGAATTCCTTTGTCATAGTAGTGTCGCTCATCAGGCGGTCATCAGTATTTATTGTAACTCTGAATTTTTCTTTGAACAGGAGACCGAACGGATGGTTTTCAATTTTATCAACTGCACCTGTATGAACATTACTCAAAAGACATATTTCCAGAGGAATTCTTTTATCGAGAACATATTGAGCAAGTTCACCGAACGCAACTACATTACCGTTTTTGTCGAATGTAATATCTTCCTTTAAGCGGGTTGCATGTCCTATCCGGTGTGCGCCGCACCATTGTATAGCCTGCCATATTGATTCTTTTCCAAAAGCTTCACCAGCATGAATTGTAATGTTAAAGTTTTCTCTTTGTATAAATTGAAAAGCATCTACATGTTTTTTAGGTGGGTATCCGCCTTCTTCACCAGCAAGATCAAATCCTACTACACCCTGGCTGCGGAAATTAACAGCAAGCTCGGCAATCTCGAGAGTGTTTTTCATATTCCGCATTCCACATAATATTAATCCATATCCAACACCGAAATCCTTTTTACCTTTTTCCAATCCATTTAACACTGCCGAAACAACATCTTCAGGATAAAGACCTTTGTTTGTATGGAATACAGGTGCGAAGCGGGTTTCAACATAACATACCCCATCGTTTTTCATATCCTCCATCATCTCATAAGCTGTTTGTTCCAGAGCTTCTTTTGTTTGCATCACTGCTGTCGTATGTTCAAATCCCTGTAGATATTCGACGAGGTTTCCTTTATTGGCACCCCTGTGAAACCATTCACCAAGCACTACCGGATCTTTTGTAGGTAGCTTATTATATCGTAAATCCTTTGCCAGGTTTATGATGGTTTGAGGTCTCAAACCGCCGTCTAAGTGGTCGTGTAACAGTACCTTTGGTGCAGTTCGGATTATTTGTTCTACCGTCAAGAATCGCCTCTTTTTATAATTAAAAATATCCTTTTAATGATGTAAAATCAATTTAGAACTTTCTCACAGAAAAGAGGAAATATTACTGCTTTTAGCCGAATACTGACGGGTTTGTTTCTTGACTATCGAAACCATATATACTAATTTTAATTCACATATTAAGATTATTTAGCGGAGTTGGTAATGCGATCATCAAAAGTTTTAACACTTATTTTTGTGTTTCTCGGCTTTACTTTTATGGGGTACCAGTGCAGCTCAACAGAGTTAACAAGTGCGAAACTATATATACAGCAAAAAAATTATGACAAGGCATTAGAAGCCCTTCTGAAAGATGTTCAGAAAAATCCGGATAGTGACGAAGGCTATTATCTTCTCGGTTATGTTTATGGAGAGAAGGACCAGTATAGTGAAATGATGGATGCGTTTAATAAATCTCTTTCGATAAGTAAAAATTATGAAGAGAATGTAACCGCATCGCGAATATATCATTGGGCTAACCTTTTTAATAAAGGGGTAAAGGCATACCAGGATGGCGTCAATAGTCAGAATGAAGATTCGAGTAAAGTTATTTTGGGTAAAGCTGCTGACAGTTTTGAATCGGCAATAAAAATTGAACCGGATTCTATTGATACGTATAAGAATCTTGCTTTTGTTTATATGAGTGCCGGTAATTTTGAAAAAGCTGTGGATCCGCTTAAAGTTATGATTGAAAAAGAACAAGCTCTTGATGGCTACCGTTACCTTGGTGAAATCCTGTATGAGAGAGGGGTAAAAGAAAGGGAGACCGACTCGACTACTGCAATGAAAACTTTTAATGAAGCAATAAAAGTTCTTGAAGAAGGAAGAAAATATTATCCGAATAACCAGGATATACTCCTGTCTTTATCAAATTCCTATATTGCTGCCGATAAACTGGAAGTTGCCAAAGAAGTTTTTAAAGCCGGTGTAGAAACAGAACCGGAGAATCAATATTACCGTTACAACTACGGTGTGCTGCTTTTAGGAGGCGAACAGTTTGAGGAAGCTGAGTTGCAATTTAAAAAAGCGATTGAAATTGATCCGAATTATGAGAACGCACTTTATAACCTGGGAGTTACATATGTAAAATGGGGAACTTATTTGAATAAAGTAGCTGAGGAAAAGGGAGAAACTTCGAGTGAGTACAGGGAAAAATACCAGATGGCTTTACCATACATGGAAAAGGTAGTTCAGTTGAAACCTGATGATGCTTCACTGTGGGAACTTCTTGGGAGGGTATATACGGTTTTAGGAATGCAGGATGATGCAACAAATGCTTTTAGCAAAGCGGATAGTTTACGTTAATAATTTATTATAAGATAGAATAAATCATGGCACAAAATAACCAGGCACAGGGACAGCAAATTAATATCGAACTCGGAGAAAAAGAAGCCGAGGGTATTTATTCCAACATGGCAATAATAACTCATTCGCCCGCTGAGTTCGTTATAGATTTCACCCGTATAGTTCCCGGTTTACCTAAAGCCAAAGTGCATGCGAGAATAATAACAACACCCCAACATGCCAAAATGCTGCTTAAAGCTCTGAAGGACAATATTGACAAATTTGAGAGCAGGTTCGGAGAAATTAAATTAGATTCCCCTCCGAACCAGCATTTTGGTTTCACTCCTGTAAGGAAAGACGAAAAAGTTAATTGATTTTCATTCCTTAAATTAATAGTAAAAATTACTATTTCTTCCCTGTAAGACTTACCCCTTTCAATTCCTAATCAATCATAAAAGAGCGATTTATAACCTTAATTTTGGTACAAAATTGGCTTTTTTGTGTCTCAGTATGTTAAGACATGAAGTTGATTTGTATGAGTATTGTTCGAGATGAACTGGCGCCTGCCCCGGCAAATGTTATATGTGAAATAATGATGAGGTTATGATGAAAAAAATTAATGTCTTCTTTGCAATTCTGTTGCTGGTATTTTTTTCGGGCTGTATGGATTTGCCCGATGATTTGATTGCCCCTGAATGGGATACAGAACTTAATCTCCCCCTCATTAATAAATCATACACGCTGGATGAAATTATCAAACCGCAGGCGCACATAATCGTAGATACATCCGGAACAGATATTTATCTGCTTCAATCAGATAAGTATTACCTTAATTCTAATCTTTCTGAGTTTGTAGATATAAGCGATCAATCTTTAAGCAGTATACCAACACTTACATCAGATAATGACAGTGCCGTTGCATATATTCAATTTCCCGGTGGAATTGAGGTAGAAAGTGCTGAACTTGACGGAGGAACAATTGACTTTGCAGTTTCAAATCCTTCATCTACCGATGTAACTGTTAATATCACTATACCGGGTTTCAAAGACAGGGATGGCAACTCTATTGTTTTGTATAGTAATGTTTCATCAGGACAAACTAATTCTCTCTCACGGAATTTGGAAGGATATACTTACGAAATTCCGGCTGATCAACCGGTTGAATTAAGAAATAGTGTAAGACTAATCGTACGTGCCGTGTCTTCTCAGGTAGGGGACATAGTTTATACAGATGTTTCAATGTCTGAGATGTCTTTTCATTATTTAAAAGGAAGAATACTTTCTAAATCTCTCGGGGACCAGACTTCGAGTTATCTTTTTGACGTGCAGGAAGTGGAAGAATACAGAGATAAAACTTTTTTAAGAGATGCAAAGCTGAATTTGATTGCCTCATATATTTCAGAATTCAATACGCCCGTAGATCTTGAAATAAGGAATCTCAACATAATTGCAAAAAGAAATGATGGAAGCAAGTTTTACCTGAGAGATACGCTGGGAAATCCGAATTTTACTCTCAGAATTATTAATGGAGAATCTAAGCGGACGTTTACAGAAGATAACAGCAATATAAATCAATTTGTAACCTATTTTCCGGACTCCGTGATTCTTAAAGCGGAATACATCGTTAATCCGGAAAATGATAACGGAACTTACTCCAACCTTGATTCGATAAAATTTGAAACCGACTTTTCAACAAGAAGTTATCTTGCTATAAAAACTACAACTATAAGCGAGCAGACCTCAATTGAGTTTTCAGAGTCGGACAGGGAAGAAATAGAGAAAGGCAAAGGTGCGGAAATTAATTTTGAAATTGACAACGGAATTCCTCTTACAGCATGGTTAAAAATAGATGCAATGGATAAAGACAACAATTATCTGTTTTCTTTAACCGGCAACCAGGAGGAAGGCGATTCAATTTCATTCCTGGGTGCTGAAGTCGATCTAAATGGTGAAGTTTTAAATTCTTATCTAAATCCGGTAAAATCTATAACTCTCGATGAATCTAAAATTAAGCTTCTTTCCAAAGCCTACCATTTGAATTATTCGGTAAGCTTTAGTACCAAAGATGCCAATCTCGATCCCCCCCAGATTGTTGCAATAAGACCATCGGACTGGATAAAGTTGAAAGCGTATGGAAAAATAAAATACAATGTTAATCCGGATAAGGGGGAATAACGATATGAAATCCAAATTAGTCTATTTTCTTTTTGTGATATTATACTCAACTGCTAACGGGCAGTTTGGTTCTGTTGGAGTTGTTGATGCAAGAAGTATGAGCTTAGCTAAAACATATACAGCAACAACGTCAGGTATTTATTCGGTAGGAATAAACCCGGCAAATCTTTCTTTGAATAATGATTACCTGGTTCAATTTTCAACTGTGCTGCCTGTTCCCTCGGTTTCATTGGGAACGGGCTCAAACTTTATCTCTATAAACGATATAAATTATTACTTCGGTGGCGTAAATGGTGAACCGCGCTTTCTAACGGAACGGGATAAAGAAGAATTAAATAGTTTATTCGATGGTGGTGGTGCGGTGTTTGCCTCAGTGACTACTACTTTATTTTCAGCCGGCGTTAAACCCGATAAAAAAATAGGTGCATTTGCCTTTTCTATTTATGATTATGCTGGAATGAGAGTAAATATTCCAGGTGCATTGGCAGACCTGGCATTATCCGGCAATGCTATAGGTAGAAAATTTGATCTAAGCGAAGGTGATATTAAAGGCTGGTGGATAAGGAATTTTGCATTGAGCTATTCAAGGGAAATGCCGGAGCTTAAACTCTTCGATAATTTTGCTGCCGGAGTTACTCTTAAACTTGTTCACGGCTATTCCTATGTAGGGACCGGCAAAAACGTATCTTCTTTTTCAACCGGCTCGAGCGCAGAGCTTACAGGAGAAACCGATTTAGTTGGCTATTCTTCTTTCTCAGACATGATGGGAGTAAAATATGATTTTGATTCCGTATCGACGCAATCGGATTTTAGCTTGTTCCCTTCGCCTGCAGGTACGGGATTCGGGTTTGATATCGGGTTTGCTGCAACGCTTAAAGAATGGGCTTTCTCTTTAGCTTTAACGGATGTCGGTTTAATTAAATGGGATAAGAATGCGGCAGAGTTTAATTCATTCGGTTACCTTTATATTGATGATATTTCCAACGAGGATCAGCTCGATTCTGCTAAAGAATCAATAACTGGAGACAGCAAAAAGATTGATCATTTCTATACCGGTCTGTCTACGGCTTTAAGGGTTGGTGTTTCGCGTATGCTTTGGGAAGGCGCAACAAAATTTCCAGGCAGCCTGCTGCTTGCATTTGATTATAATCAGGGATTAAATGAAATGCCCGGCAACAGTGTACAGCCAAGATTTTCAATTGGTGCCGAGTGGAAGCCGATGGATTATTTTCCATACTTAAGGACAGGATTTTTGTTAGGCGGCGGCTTGGGTTTTGGCTGGGCGTTCGGATTAGGCGTTGATGCAGGATTACTCGAACTGCATTTTGCCACATCGGATATGCAGAGTGTTGTTGCACCGAATGCTACAAAAACACTATCTGTCTCTTTCGGTTCGAGGTGGAAGTTTTAAACCCACCCGTCCTCCCCTTTACTAAAGGGGAGGCGAGAAGGGTTTGTACTCTCTTTCTACAATCTTTATCTCTTCCCTGTTAAACCATAAAGCTGTTAAACAAGATTTATACATTACGATCCAAAACAGAATTTTATTCCCCTTGTATATGGTCAGATAATAGTTGATGTTACAAACGAAATAATTATCAACACCTTAGGGCGAAGTTTCAAAGTAAGTAACGATATTTCTTTATAAAATTCTTTCTATTCCTTTCCCTCAAAGGCGCAGTTAACAGTATTTATCTACATCCTCTTTATTGTGAATAAAATTATTAAAATTGAACAAAGCCAAACAGATGAGGTGCAGCAACCTTTCCTGATTAATGAGCAAAAGCAGATTGTTCTTAATATTTTAGGAGTGGAAAAAGGTGATAAAGGCAGATACGAAGATGCATTTAATGAATTTACAAGAGCAATTGAATTGAATCCTAAAGATGCTGGTGCCTACTTCAACCTGGCAACATTAAAAGTTCACTTTGGAGATATTAAAGGAGCGAGCTCGGACTTTAAAATGTCAGAGAAGTGTCATCACGATTCAGACTTCAAATTTGTAAATTATCCTCTGCTCTGAAAAACATTGCTGGTATCCTGCGTTAACTAGCAAATATAGTCAGTCAGTCTCATCACGCACCCTCTACAATATTAATCTCCTCTTCCGTTAAACCGTAAAGCTGGTAAACAAGCTGGTTTAGTAAGAAGGATTTTTCAAAACCCATTGATATAACCTAAGAGGTTATTAAAAAGTAATCTTATTTTTGCTTTCAAATTTATAGAAAAAGAATTTAAAAAGCCCCAAACGTTCACACCTCGATTTATCGAGGTGATTATGAGTGGAAGATCATAATTCATTAACTGTTTTAACAGTTTTTTAAGTAAGTAAACCGTTGAAACGGTTACAGAAAATTATTTTCGTTTTATTAGCCCACGACTTAAAGTCAGGTGAGAATGTTTGTCTGATGAGAATCTGTGTGTAATACTTTTCGGCTTATTGTCTTACCCTTGGTAAATTTATTAATGCCGCAGCAAGAAAAACTAAATTGGCAAACCACGCGGTTAGTAACGGATCGAGAGCGCCGTTTTTCCCGAATGCCTGGCTTACTTTCATAAAAACTAAGTAGATAAATGTAACCAGAATATTTATTCCGACCTGCACAGCCAAACCGCCCCTTCTTTTGTTGGCGGAAATTGGCAAACCGAATATTACACAAACTAAGCTCGCGATCGGGAAAGAGAACCTGGAGTAATATTCAATCAATGTTCTTGTAGGATCGTTTCCTGCACTTTCCTGCGATTTTATTAAATTCTTTAATTCGCCGAGATTCATCTCTTCAGGTTTTTGTTGTTTGGTAAGTAAATCAGAGGGGGAAAAATTAAGGTCATCGAGTCTTAATGTATCAAAGTATTCTGCTGTTTGTCCTGAATCGTTAAAAAATCTCTTGACGCCGTCTTTAACAATCCAGCTTCCCGTTGTCGAATCATAAATCATTCTTGCTGCATCGATTCTCGAAATCATTTTGGTTAGATCAGTAATATCAAACTCCTGGAAGCTTGTTCTGTTAGCCTGGTTAGAAGTAACATCAAAGAAAGAGATATTAACAATTCTCGTTTGGGAATCCTGGAAAAAAATATTGCTGCCTGAAAAAACAGATCCTTTGTTTAAATATTTGCTTTCTAAATTTACTTTAGTTTGATTCGCATTCGGTACTACATAACCGGCAAAGTAAATTGATAAAAGACTAATGAATAGAGTGGTAATTAAAAAAGGAATCATAAACCTGTAGAGACTGACGCCGCTTGCTTTTATTGCTGTAAGCTCGCTCATGTTTGCCATCTTACCCGCAGTAAATAAAGCTGCAAATAAAACTGAAACCGGTGTCATTAATTTTACTATCTCGGGAATAAATACAAGATAATAATGAAGAACAATATCTACGGAAGCCTTCTGATCGATGAAGTCGTCTATGTTTTCCACCATATCAATAACAACAAATATTAAGGTGAAAGCTAAAAGCCCGAAGAAGATAGTCTGTACGAATTGCTTGATTAAGTACCGGTCAATAATTTTCATCTGAATTCTTTTCTTCTTCATTTCTGAATTGTTTTGGAATCAGCTTTCTGAGGGAAGAAAACCTGATTGTTACAGTTTCTTTAACCGATCTTATTGTAAGAAGAATACCTGATATACCCAGTAAAATATTTGCCGTCCACATGCCCCAGAAAGGAGAAAAGAAACCGCGCTCGGAAAGTTTTTCGCCGCCGATTAAAAAAGCCCAATACACAAGGAAAAAGAAAAGGCTAATGCTTGCTGCAACACCGAAACCACCTTTCTTAACCATAACACCCAAAGGTGCTCCTATCAAAACAAAAACAATACAGGCTACCGGGATAGAGTATTTTTTATGAACCTCGACCATGTATTTATCAATTTCGGATTGTGCATATTCAATTCTTTTGCTGTTTGACATAACCAGATTTTTGGCTGTCCGTATTTTGTCTATTATTCTTACATAAACCAGGGGATTTTTCCTTTGTATTATTGTTCCTTTGTTTTTATTACTTGTGCTGTTGATCAGGAACATTTGCCTGTAAGTTTCATCTTTAAAATGATTTTTGTATTCGCCCATTTTCTTTTCAAGGCTGTCAACAATTATTAACATGTCGTTAGTGCTTAATTCTCTTTCACCCCTGGGACCTCCGGGAGTTGTTTGCTGGAAAGAAAATTGTTCAGCATCCATTGCTATGCGGTGGTTCCGGAAAACTAATTTCCGATATGTGCTTGTTTCGTATATATCCGATTCATGAATCTGACCGTTTTTAAGATCCATTATCAGTTTGAATTGGTCTTTTGAGAAAAATATTTTTCCTTCTTCTGCCGTAACAATATTTATTTTTCTTGGATCAGTATAATCATAAATAGTCACAAGCGTCAGTTCATTTGATTTTGGATTTATTTCCCTGGCGAGGATAGCATAATTTGAAACTTCCTGGGAGAATATGCCCGGCTCTAATGAAAGTGTAGGTTTTTTTCTTGAAATATCCTGCATAAGCAACTTAGCCTGGTGATTGGCGTCAGGCAATACATCATTATTAAACAACACAAGGAGATAACCGACTATTGTAGCAGCAATGAGGGGTGCAGTAATCATTTTGTAGAGGCTGACTCCCGAGGATTTTATTATTGTCGTTTCATTATTCTGAGACATACTGCCAAAAGCCATTAATGATGCAACAAGCACTGCCATCGGAACGACAAGAGCTACCATCCAGGATAAATTATAAACTATCAGCTGAATTATTACCCATGTATCCAGACCTTTTCCAACAAGCCTGTCTGCAAACTTCATTAAAAACTGGAGCAAAAAAATGCTGAATAGTGTTAGAAGAGAAAAGATAAACGGAACCAGGTGATTCCTGAGTATATATTTGTGCAACAGCATGTATTTAATATAATTAAGTACTACAGGTTTAACAAGGAAAGTACCTGAACACTAACTGCCAAAATATATTAATTTCCTGTTTTAATTATAGTCTCAATTAAGTATGTTAGATAAAGCCGGAATAAAGTTTTCAAATTCGACCGGCAATTTTGCCCTTGTCTCGACATACTTTAAGAATTAATATTCTATTACTGCATATAATTCTGAAATAATTAAATAAGGAGAAAAGTTGAAAGATGTAATAAATTTTATTCGGAATAATACGGAAAATTACATTGATGAACTTAAAGAATTTTTGAAAATTCCCAGTATCAGCACTTTACCTGAATATAAAAATGAGATTGAACACTGTGCAAAATTTGTTGCTGAAAACCTGGAAAAAATCGGTATGAGCCGTGTTGAAATATTTAAAACGGAAGGGCACCCGGTTGTTTATAGTGAATGGCTTGGAGCGCCCGGCAAACCGACTGTACTTGTTTACGGGCATTATGATGTTCAGCCGGTAGACCCGGTTGAATTATGGAACAGCCCTCCTTTTGAACCCGTAATTAAAGAAGGAAAGATTTTTGCAAGAGGCGCAACTGATGACAAAGGTCAGCTATTTGTTCATTTAAAAAGTGTCGAAGCCTTTTTTAAAACAGAAGGGAGTCTGCCTCTGAATATTAAATTTCTTATTGAAGGAGAGGAAGAAATAGCAAGTGAAAGCCTGAGGGTTTTTCTAAAAAACAACACTGATTTGCTTAAGTGCGATGCTGTCCTGGTTTCAGACACATCGCTTTATGCAGCCGGTGTTCCAACATTAACTTACGGACTAAGAGGCTTGTCATACTTTGAAGTTGAAATGGAAGGACCGAACCGTGATCTTCATTCCGGCAGTTTCGGTGGATCGGTAGCAAACCCAATTAATATTTTGTCCGATGTTATTTCAAAACTGCATGATAAAAACGGCAGAATAACAATTCCCGGCTTTTATGATGATGTTCTGAAACTTTCTAAAAAAGAGCGTGAGAACTTTAAAGTTCTTAAATTTTCTGAAAAAGAATATGCAAAAGATCTTGGTGTTAGTGAGTTAAGTGGAGAAAAAGGTTTTACTACACTTGAAAGAATTTGGGCAAGACCCACTCTAGACTGTAACGGCATAATAGGAGGATTTACGGGTATAGGAGCCAAAACAATTATCCCTTCTAAAGTAACTGCCAAGATAAGTATGAGGTTAGTTCCATCGCAAAATTCTGTGAAAATTGCTAAACAGTTTGCACGATACGTTAAAAAACTTGCCCCTAAGTCTGTAAAAATAAAAGTTACAGAGCTGCATAGCGGACAGCCCGGTATAACACCTATTGAAAACCCTGCAAATGTAGCTGCGGCTAAAGCTATGGAGAAAGCATTTGGCAAAAAAACTATCTTTGTTCGGGAAGGCGGTTCAATTCCTATTGTTACTGATTTCTCTAAGAGATTAAAGTCCCCTGTCGTTTTAATGGGTTTGGGATTAGACTCCGAAAATCTTCATTCGCCAAATGAACATTTCGATTTAAAACATTTTCAATTAGGAATAATCAGTTCAGCTTACTTTATTAAAGAATATTCTGAAAAGAGTTAAGCTTTTGTAATTTAGCCATTATTTGAAAAGGATACAGAGCAGTTATCCGGTTCATCCTTATCATTTTTTTTCTTATTTTTAGCAGTCAAATTTTTATCCCGGAAGTGTTTTTTATTAAACTATAACAGGAAAAATACAGGAGAAAATAAAAAAAGGATGAATTCGCAGAGTACCCCGCTTATAGTATATCTTGAAAATCTAGGATATAAAGTGGAAACAAATAATCATGATAGCGTTATCAAAAATTATAATAATGCAGGTGATGCTATCAGATCATTATACGAGGGTGTAGGATTAAGGAATATATCTCATTCGGGGATTATAGAACTAAGGGGAAATGATGTACTTGAATTTATTCATAGGATTGCGACCAATAACGTTAAAAATCTTGCAAAAGAAGAAATTATAGATACAATCTTTACATCAGAAAAAGGGAGAATAATTGACCGTACCACACTCTTAAATTTTGATAGTCACCAGTTACTTATTTGCAGCGCAGCGCACAAAGAAAAAATTGTAAGCTGGATTAACAAATACGTAATAACTGATGATGTTAAAACAACAGTTACAGAAGGGAAGTATACAATTTTTGAATTGTTGGGTCCCCAGGCTGATTCATTTGTAACACTTATTAGTGGAAGTATTGTTAATAATATTCAACCAAATACTTTTAAAATTGTACACACCGAAGGAATATTATTTTTTCTTGTAAAGATTAAAGATGATAACGGCAACATTAAATTCTGGACAATTTCGGATGAAGAAAACGCACGCCGTCTGACTAAATATATTATAGAGAATAAAGGACTTTTTGATTTTAATTTTGTTGGTGAAGATGTCTATAATTCTTTCAGGATTGAACAAGGAATTCTGGCTGCCCCTTCCGAAATAAATGATGAAATAAATCCTCATGAAGCCAGACTAATGCGGCTGGTAAGCTCAACTAAAGGATGTTATATAGGTCAGGAAGTAATAGCCAGACTTGAAACGTATGATAAAGTTCAGAAATATATTACCGGGATAGAATTTTTAGAACCGCCATTGCCGGAATCACATTTTGTTTTGATAGATGAAGATAATAAAGAAGCCGGAATAATAACTTCGTATGTTAAATCGCTGAAGCTAAATAGGTTTATTGGTTTAGGCTATGTGAGGAAAAACTTTTTGGGTGATGGAACTAAGGTAATTGCAAAAGACCAGTTTCATAGAACCAGTCGCGTTGAAATAAAATCGCTTCCATTTAAAAAATGAAGATTTATACAAAAGGGGGAGATAAAGGAGAAACCGGGCTTTTCGGAGGAGAAAGGGTTTCCAAAGATTCACTGAGAATCGAAACTTACGGTACTGTTGATGAACTCAATTCTTTTATCGGACTTGCCTTAGTAGAAATAAAAGATTACGAAGTGAAAAAACTTCTCGAAAGAATTCAAAACACTTTGTTTATTCTTGGTTCGGATTTATCTGCACCCGGTAATGTGAAAAATAAGAGCCATTACATACCCCGTATTTCAAAACTTAATTATGAGGAGATTGAAAAAGAAATTGATAAATTTGATTCCCGGCTTGGTGAACTGAAAAATTTTATTCTTCCCGGCGGCAGCAAAAGTGCCGCATTGCTGCATATTTGCAGGACAATTTGCAGAAGAGCAGAAAGAAGAGTTGTTGCATTAAATAATGCAGTGAATATAAGTCCCGATATTATTATTTTTCTTAACAGATTATCAGATTTGTTCTTTGTACTAGCCCGTTATGAAAACAAAATCTCCGGGATTGAAGATATTGAGTGGCAAAAATAATTTCATTTTCTCTTTGCCCTTTGCTTTTCCCTGGGGGTGAAATTGGCTTCGACGGGGTTGAAGAGACATTGAACTGCACATCGTGTTCCCCGAGTACACGTTAAACAATTGGGAATAAAACAATAACTGGCGAATATAACTACGCCTTAGCTGCTTAATTAAACAAGCAGCCGTTCTCCTTTCTCTCTCATGCCGGGGTTTGGAAGAACGTCGTTTAGGTATGATAGCTGATTCTGCTGCCTGTGCTGATGATGCGAAACTAAAGCAGGCAAGCTTAAAGTGATCCAGGTCTGTTTGGTAATTTTAAGTTAAAACAAAAACAGACTAAGTGTGTAGATGTTCTTTGGTTCTTAACTTCGGACGCGGGTTCGACTCCCGCCACCTCCACTAATTCTTTAAGTGCGAAATCTGTGTGAATCAGTTTATCGATCTTACCCAAGTGATTGTTTCCAAGCATTAATGTGCAATTCGAGAAGTCAATAGTCCAAAAGATGAACCATTTGAATATTCAAATTTTTTCATAATTCGATGGTTTATTTTTATAATTTACCAGTTATCTCAAATATCAATCAAAGGATAGTAAGATGGAAAAATTGCGCTGGGGACTCATTGGCTGCGGGGATATCTCAAAAAAAAGAATTGCCCCTGCACTAAAAACTTTAGAACAGTGTGAATTACTTGCTGTTGCCAGAGCCAATCATGCTCTTGCAGAATCTTTTGCAAAAGAATTTGGTGCCAATAGATGGTATAAAAGCTGGCAGGATCTTATTGCGGACGAGGAAATAGATGCAGTATATATAGCCACTCCTGTCTATCTACATGCGGAACAAACCATAGCGGCAGCAAAAGCAGGAAAGCATGTATTATGTGAAAAACCGATGGCATTGGATGCAAAAGATTGTGAAAGCATGATAGAAACTTGTAAAAAGAATAATGTTATTCTTGGCGTTGCATACTACCGCCACTTCTATCCTGTGATTAAACGCGCCAAAGAAATTATCTTGTCTGGCGAAATAGGTGAACCGACCGTCGTCGAGATCCAGGCATTTGAATGGTACGATAGAAAACCTGGTGAGCCAAGATATTGGCTTTTAGAGAAGGAAAAGTCGGGTGGTGGACCGATGATGGATTTTGGATGTCATCGAATAGAAGTTCTTCAACATCTATTTGGGAACGTTAAAGAGATGCAATCCCAACTATTTAATGTACACTTTAAAAGGGAAGTAGAAGATACAGCGTATGTTTCTTTATTATTTGAGAATCACACCCATGCAATCATTAGAGTGACACATGCAGCTTATGAAGCACAGGATACACTTGATATATTTGGCACTAAAGGATCAATACACATTCCGGTTCTTAATGGTGGAACTATGATAGTAAAAACTGAAAAGAGTGAAAGAACTGAACATCACCCTCCCCATCAGAATGTTCACCAACCGTTAATAGAGGATTTTACAAACGCTGTGTTAGAGAATAGAAATCCGGCAGTCGATGGTCTTATCGGTAGAGACGTTACTTTGATACTCGATAATATTTATAAATAAAAAGCTGTACGAAGGACAATCAAGTATTAAAAAAGAATATTACTGTAACCAGTTGTTTGAAATAAAAAACAACAAAAAAAACTGTTGAAACAGTTACAAAAAATTACTTCTATTTTCATTAACCCACAGATTAATCCGTGGGTTAATAAGAAAAACACAACATAATGTAACCGTTTTAACAGTTTATCTGCCAATTCACATAATGAGTTAATGTAATACTGAACCCGGAAACTCCACGCTGGGGATGAATTTGGTTCGGAAATAATTTATCAATTGTTTGGGGTGTTATCGCCAATATTATATTTCGTGGTTAATGAAGAACAGTCAACAATAATATTTGATAAGTCAGAATAATTACAGTATTTTCTAAATAATCTAGATAAGAATTTAAAGTGATAGCTAAATCTATGGAAAGCAATAGCGTGCATATACTCAAAAAAGCGATAGTCTTGCTGATCTTCCCAGTTTTACTTTTTGCCCAGGGAGAAGATCCCTACCCGCCCGGAACTATACAAATGACACCGGAGATTGATCTGAACCTGGAACCCGTTCCTCTCATCGTACCTGAAAAATTTCTGGGTATGATACCGGAGGGTCTAACCCTGAACCTGCCTCTGGGTTTTTCGGTAAAAGTCTTTGCCATCACCGGCTTGAGAGGTCCCCGTATGATGGTCTTTAATAAGGATGGTGTTTTACATGTAGCGAATATGAAAGCCGGCACGGCCGATGAATTTGAGCCCCATGCTAACGACTTCACCAGTCAGATTGTCGCTTTGCCGGACAGGGATAACGACGGTGTGACCGATACGGTTATCATTGCAGCTGACAGCCTTAGATGGGCTAACAGCCTGGCTTTCTATAAGGGAGATATGTATGTGGCGGATGTCCACCAGATTGTCAAATTCAGCGATGCTGATGGCGACCTGGTTTATGAAGAGCGTGAGGTTTTTGTTGATAATATCCCTGAGAAAGACGAACCGCATATGACACGAACGATCGCTGTAAATGATTCTACGGGACATTTTTATCTGTCCATAGGATCCTTTTGTGATGTATGCCGAGATGAACCGGAACACGCTGCTGTTTTACAGTTCAATGCTGACGGCACAGGACGCAGAGTATTTGCCAGCGGTTTGCGCAATGCTATCGGTCTTGACATACATCCGCTCACCGGTGAGTTGTGGGCTACCAACAACGGTCATACTGAAGCTGTCGATTCTTTGCCGCCGGAATGGATCGATATCGTTCGCGACGGTAGTTTTTACGGCTGGCCGTTAGCTTACGGTTACCAGGTTTATATAAATTTTGAGATTCGTGGGCACTGGCGCGTACCGCCCATCACAAGTGAAGACAGCATGCTGGTAGAAAGTATGAAGCGTCCGGTTGCACTGGTTGACGCACACGTAGCACCGATGGACATCTACTTCTATCCTTCGGGTAATTTTCCGCCCGAGTACATAAACACTGCTTTTGTAGCATATCGCGCTGGATTCAGAGGACCCGACCCCGGGCACAAGGTAGTGGCTTTGTTCGTTGATCCCGACAGCAGCAACGCTAAGGTAGGAGATTTTATGACGGGCTTCTGGCCAAACCCTCCCGATCAGAGTAACATATGGGGTAAACCCGTTGGACTTACAAGTGACAGCCTCGGGAACCTTTACGTCAGCAGTGATTGGATCAATAACTTAATTTTAAGAGTTGAATACAAGGAAGAAACAACAGGGATAATAGAGGAAGAGTCTGCACTCTTGCCGTTATCAGCCACTCTTGAGCAAAATTATCCCAACCCGTTTAACCCGACAACCACAATTAGATATACAATTCGGAATACAGGAACTTCTGCAATAATGTTCACACAATTAAAAGTTTACGATGTACTTGGCAGGGAATTAGCAACTTTGGTTAATGAAAAAAAACCTGTGGGAAATTATGAGGTTGAATTTGATGGAAGCGATCTGCCAAGCGGAATTTATTATTACAGACTTTCTGTCTCGGTTTGGTCGAGCCAAGACGAGCAAGCAGGAAATTTCTCAGAAACCAAAAAACTTGTGTTGTTGAAATAAATTATTAAGATGTTTTCTATTTACAATCCTGATATTATGGATTAAGTGCGGAATGTTTAAAGTAATATGAAAAATATCGGTTGGTAAAATCAAAGTATACAAATTAATGTTTGACCTTCTACATTAAGCATTTTATAATATATAATTCCGCAGGCTGACTTTTTCACTTATTTTATTTATCTATATCTTTTTAATAAGAGAAAATTATTTAATCCCGGTAGGAGGTATAGTATGTACACATCAGATATTGGCATATCGATGCGACGCACAATGCACCGTATCATATTGATCATTGTGCTCAACGTGTTGTGCACACTCTTATGTTCCGCTTATGCACAGCAGGC